>Ga0316204_10000188_pt1 | contig 252335 bp, 200 predicted proteins | sample 6monrhotite_MG_2_FD_205661 | JGI IMG/M metagenome (GOLD analysis project Ga0316204, IMG submission 205661) | Microbial mat bacterial communities from mineral coupon in-situ incubated in ocean water Damariscotta River, Maine, United States -... | ecosystem: Environmental > Aquatic > Marine >...
ATGAGCTCGGTTGCCTCGTTTACCGATACCGCCGGAACGACCTATCGGGACGAGGTTCAGATGAGCTACACGCCGCTCTGGCAGATCGAAACGGTGACCCAGCAGCATGACGGTGCTGTGGATGCCAACTCGGCCGAGGTGCTCTATCGATATGAGAGCGTGGTTCCTTTAGAAGGTGATGATAACTACACCCGTCTGACCGATATCGTCTATCCAACCGACAACGACGGCAACGCCTCAGACCAAACCGTGCAGTACACCTACACGGCCGGGACTGACGATCGGCTCAGCCGGCTCGATTCGATCGGGATTCACGGCTTTAATCAGTCGGGTACACCACTTGCGATTCAGGAGCTGATCTCATATAAACGGATCGGTCTCGGATTGATGGCTGAATCCAAGCTGAATATAAATGACACGCCAGGCGGAACATCGGGCATGGACTACATCACGCTCGATCGGACGGTTGAGCACAACGGGACTGCTACAGCAGGGGCCTATCCCGCACTGGATCGGTTTGGCCGGGTCACGAACCACATGTGGGTGCCCGAAGGATTCGGGACCGGCACAGGCGGTTTCTCGAACATACCGGCTCTTGTGGAGATCGGTCATTCATATGACCGGAGTTCCAATCGACTGAGCTACAACGACGCTCGCGAGGGTGCCAGGCTCCCCGGTCGAAATCGAAACTTTGTGTACGACCGTTTGAACCGTTTGGTTGAATCGAGCACAACTGTGCCTTCGGCCTCGGGTTATACAGCCGAGCATAGCGGGCACCAATGGGCCCTGGACATGCTCGGCAACTGGGACTCGATGAATACCGACGGCGACAATGACGGCGACTTTACAGACAGCCCGAGCTATCTGGATGACCGCGCGGCCAACAGCGCCAACGAGATCGGTGATTCAGGGCAAGCACAGTACGATCGCAAGAAGTTGAATGGCAGCGGGAACCCAACTTGGTACGACTACCACTACGATGATTCCGGGAATCTGACTGATGAACGGAAAGCGAGCCAACTCCCTCTCGCACCGGCAACCATCCAGCAGGGCCGCCAGCATTCCTACGACGCGTGGAATCGCCTCGTCAAGAGCGAGATGCGGAGCGTTGACGGGCTGAGCACCGTGCCCATTGCCGAGAACACCTACAACGCGCTCGGCTGGCGGACAAGCAAGAAAGCTGACACCTCGGTAAGCGCCTACGACGGCATCATGGACCAGGAGCGTACCTTCTACTACGGTGCGTCGTGGCGGATTCTTGAAGAGCATGTCGATTCCGATCTGTCATCCTCAACAGACGATGTCTGGATCAGCCAGGAGTTCTGGGGCGCTCGGTATATTGACGATTCGATCGCCAAGCGGATCGATCGCGGTGGCACCGGTGATTGGTCGGCGAGTAATCAGGACCGGTCGCACTGGTTCCGGTTGAGTGATACGCAGTTCTCTGTGGTCGCCGTTCTCAATGAGCACGGGGTTGTCCACGAGCGGCTTTCATACGATGCGTATGGCGTGGCCAATCACCGGTTCGGCGGCGACGCCAACGGCGACGGCAGCTTTACTTCTGCTGATCTCGGGCTCGGGACATACAACGGTGTGATCGGGAGCAGCGGGTATCACGCGGATCTCGATTTCAACAACGATGGCGTATACGACGGTGTAGATCTCGGACTGATGTCGACGAGTTCGTGGACGGTGCAGCTGTTTGATATACTGCCCGAGGGCTGGATCTCTGATCCGAGCGATGACGATGGTCCCGACAACTCGATGGGGTACGCCGGGTATGTGTTTAATGCTGAGCGTGAGGATTACTCGGTGCGGTTCCGTGTGTACTCGCCTGAACTCGGACGATGGATGCAGAGGGATCCGATCGGGTATGCTGGTGGGAAGAATTTGTATGGGTATGTAGGCGGAAATCCAGTTAATTATGGAGATCCATCTGGGCTGAGCCCGATTCTTAAGGCACTATTGAAGAATAAGGATAAAGTATGTAGTAATATCAAAGATCAAATTGATAAAAAACAAAATCAACTTGCAAATATTTCAGCCGCTTTGATAAATAACGGTTCTGCATTTGCAGGGTCCAGTGAGTTTTTATCAAATCTTCAAAAGGCAGGGCTAGCATTGGGAGCTGCCGAGATGATTGTGGATGGCCAATCAGCACTTGTTATGACAATAGTTAAAGCCAATCATGGATACGGAACCCGAGGGATGGGTGCTGTTGTGCCTGACAGTGTGGGTACATTCAAAATGATGGCAAAGACAAAGAAAATATTACTAAACTCAGGTGGAGTCGTGGTGGATATGTTTGAAGCATGGGAAATTGGATTGCTAATCCAATCCGGGGATTATGATGATGCAATAGCAGGAGGCTCGTTTTTACTCTCTTCAATTGGAATTGGCGCGGCATTTGGCGGACCATTAGGATTTATTGGGGGTGCTGCAGTTGGTATTGCTGGACCGGTTCTGGGAAACAACGTGACAAATTATGCATCGGCTTCGCAAAGCATGGCCGCAAGCCGTCGATTGGCAGCTAAGGTGCACGAACGACGGCTTAAAAGTAATCACAATAGCATCTCGGATCAGATTGAAAAACTGAAGGAACTTGCAAAGGAACTTGGATGTGACTGTCAATAAATATTTCACTATTGAGCCTGGGGCGTGGCCCCTGCTGTCCAGAAAAACATTCCCGTTTGACGCCCGCCCTAAACAGGTAGGTGATTCTGTGTGGAGTTTTATGGATTATGGATACAACCACGCTTTAGTATATTTTGCAATTGCGGCATTTGCAATTCTCACAATCTTTGTTGTTGATTGGCTTCCTGATAATAATTGGGGAGATCCTCAAAACCCAGTTGCCATTGCGTATATTTTGGCTTTTTTGGGCACTACTTTGTTAGCATATTGTGCATTTGCCGCTTTAATTTCAACTACAGCTAAAGTTTATTCAGACGATGATAAAGTAGTATACGAGCATTTACTATTTGGTATGTTGTCAATAAAAAGTACTTCATGGGATTGCGAGCAACTCACGTTTGATGTTTGCGATATAGATTTGGCGTTCACTCGGACTGGAAAATTTCGTGGTCGGGCATATGGTGTCTTTATTAATCCGGGAAAATCAGCTCCTGTCAAATTGATTGCATGTTACAAAACGGATGATTTAGCAATGCAATCAGCAATGCAGCTCTCGGAAATTTTTCATGCATCAGTAACACGTCGTGAATGCGAAGATGTAATTCGAGGGCGATTAAGTAGATAATTAATTGTGGTGTTCAAAAACTCTATCCCGGTTCCGATTTGGATCTGAATAGAGATTAGATTTTCATCTTCGCATCAATCTTGGTGGATACCGATGTCGAACTCTAAGCAGAGTAGCGGTCCAGCGATTTAGTGTTCTTCTGTTTTCGGTGTTTGGGAGGTTGTTCACGCGGCCTTCTTTCGTTCTCTGACTTTGAACTCAAGCCGGAAGAGTTTCGGATCGCCGGGTGCGGACTGTCGTGTGACTCTGATCTCTGGTTCGATGCCTCCGTTCACTGTATAAAGGATAGGAATCGGATCAACGCCTCTGATTCTATCCTCCGGAGTGTGCGATTCGTGAGCCGCATGCACCCGGTGTTCATTGTACCAGATCCGGTACTCGTTGAGCCTCCTCTGCATGCCGTCTGTTGAAGGGATCATCCAAGTCGATCGCATCCATGATTTTAGGGTGCGGAAGAATCGTTCGATCTTGGCGTTGAGCTGCCAGACTCGGACTTTGCCTCGTACATGTATGATTCCTCGTTGATTGCACGCCTCATTGAAACGCCTCTGAAACTGCGAGCCGTGGTCGCTGATCAGAAATCGTGGAGTGGCTTCCGATCTTCTCACCGCTTCCTTGATCAGCAGATTCATGTCGTTTGTGTTTGGCCGTCGAGCAAAGGCTCTGATCACCAGCAGCTTGCGAGAGTACCCATCGAGCACGGCCGCGATCTCGAACCGCTTCCACAGCACGCGGATCTCGGTGATGTCGGTGTGCCAGACATAGTGGGGCCGCTCAGGCTTGAGCAGATGGTCGGCATGATGCGTTGGCGGTGTCGGAGCAGGGCGACTTCCTCGCCCTGGCTCGACAAAGTCTTCTTCCAGTATCCGGCGGACCGATGCCCTGCTGATCTGGATGCCCGCGCGGACCATCTGCCTCGCGATGGATCGGGTACCAAAGTCCTTCTCGGGGCAGAGCTTGCGGATCTCGTGGACTGTTCTTCTCACGCCGTCATGCAACCGATTCCAGGGTGGAGATCCGAGTAATCGATCCGCTTGATTTTTATCAAGCAAGGCCTTCTTCCACGAGTTGACGGTGTTCGCATGTAGACCGAAACGATCTGCTGTAAGTTTGGTGCTCCATTGCCTTAGGGCGGCCAGCTGCATGATCTGGGCCCGCTGCTCGGGGGTGAAGTGGGGGCGCTCTCTGGGTGGCTTCGCCAATCTGCTCGACCTGAAGATCTCCAGTTCCCTTTCGAGCAGGACGGTTTCGGTGTACAGGTGATCCCGCTGGGCCCTCATCCGGACCAACTCGAGCGGATTGTTCAATGCACGAGCGCGCGATATGCCGTACGATTGGGACATGGCCGTCGCAACAGAGTCAACCAGGTGCCACACACTTCGTGTTCGGAGACTGTACATGACGGACGCTATCCTCTTTTTTGAACCAGAATCGGTGATGTGGGATCACCACAAAGTCCTGGCCCCCCGGATAGGTGCCTAAAAGCACATAACCAGAGGGTCAACGTTCGTAACCCGACTCAGATTTTGAAGCACGCTCAGAAAAGTGTCTCTGTTGGTTTTTCGAAGAGGGTTGCGCGACCTCTATTACTAAGCCGGTTGCAAACGCAACCGACTCCACGGTAAACGATTAGCACCACTGAGAGAACTCGGTGGTGTTTTTCTTTGCCTGGGGGATTATGGGGATGATTTGGAGTTGGTGGTGGTGTGGGGGGAGTCTCTGATGACTCGGAGCTCATAACCAGAGTTGCATTGGTGACGAGCAGTTAGGGGCAATATTGCCCCAAAGTCTCTGGTCTCACTCAGAGATACGCGCCCGGGTTATGAGGGGGTTGTGAGCGCTATAGCAAGCATAGCACGCCCATTCTAAGAGATTATTCGTATAGAAAATGAACTAGAGTTTGGAGGGCAGATCAGAGAGGTTGCATTGATCACACATGCCCACCCACACCCTTAAACTTATCCACAAATGCAGCAATTTTCTGAAACACGCTCTGCTTCTTCGTCAAGTACTGCGGATTCAAAGGGCTCAATTTTGGCAGGATGGAATTGAGTTCGGTGCCATTCTCACTGGCGAACTCGCGTTTGAGTGATGTTGTGATGTAACGCTTGGTCGCTTCGGCGTTCAGCTTCTCGGTGCGAATAAGTTCCTCCGCTTCACGCTTCTGCTCGGCTTGGGCAAATGTAAAGAAAGCTTCAATCACACTGGCCTTGTCGTCGATCTGATCGAGATCGGTCTGGTTAATGAAATCGACCAGAAGTCTTTCCTTGGCTCGATTTCCGATGCTCGCACGGATCACTCGTCGTACATCGTCAACCAGCGTCGACTTGTCTTTGACCTTAGCGTTGTTCTCAAAAATCAACTCGAGGATGTAGTCGAGGTTGATCTCCTGGGATTTTAGCAAGTCGACTTCAAAAACGATATCGTCCCAGTCAATCGTAGATTGTGCTGTTTCGTTGGCCGCCTTCTCACGTCGTAGCCAGTCGCGGATATCGTTGTAAGTTGATCGATAATCTTGGATAGCTCGCTCTGCCGGGACTTGTATGGCCTGTAGGTCCTTTAGATCTTCATCCTCAAAGTAATGCATAGCCTTGAATGCCTCAACGGCCTCGGGGTCATTCAGGTCAACACTCTGCAGTGATTTAAGGGATACGAACTCATCATAATTCTGAAGTACATTTTCAACCTTCAGATATTCGCCAAACAGTTTGACGAACTCTTTCTTCTCGGCATCAGTTTCGATCTCTGAAGGCTCAGGGAAACGCCGTTCAAGTTCGGAAACCACATCGATATAACCACGCCTTGCCTCACCAGTAGCGATGTCGGTGAAGCCTTCCATGTACTCTTTGTAGCTTTTCTCCAGTACGACATTTCTGGTGTTTGAGTCTCCGAAAAGCGTGATCGAATCAATCGTTGCCTTTTCCAAATCTCTAAATGTGACAATATTACCGAAGGTCTTCGTGGCGTCGTAGATGCGGTTTGTTCTTGAATACGCTTGCATCAATCCGTGGTAGCGAAGAGCCTTGTCAACAAACAGCGTATTGAGCGTTGGTGCGTCAAATCCAGTCAAGAACATACCTACCACGATCAGGAGGTCAATTTCCTGATTCTTCACTCGCTTTGCTAGGTCACGGTAGTAGTTCTGAAAGCCATTGCTATCGACGCCAAAGTTGGTCTTGAATAGAGCGTTGTAATCGGCAATAGCGGCATCAAGAAACTCCTTGGCCGATTTATCCATAGCCGACACATCAAAGCTCTCGTCGAGAATCTCACCGATTGCGCTCTGCTCTTCATTCGCTGCAAATGAGAAGATGGTCGCAGTCTTCAAGGGCTTTTCTGTATTTTTCTGAAGCTGCATAAATGCTTCATAATAACACTTGGCGGCATTGACACTACTGACGGCAAACATGGCATTGAAGCCTTTGTTGCCACCTTGGGTTCGATGTGTTTTCTGCCGGAAGTTGTTCAAGATGTACTGGGTGACTTCGTTGATGCGGTCGGGGTGCAACAGGGCTTTTTTGTTCTCCGCGGCGCTTAGTTTCTTCTCGTCCTGTTCACTCTCTATAGCCTTAAACTTTGGGCGCACATCGTTGTAATCCACTTTGAACTTCAGCACTTTCTCATCACGAATGGCGTCCGTGATGACATACGAGTGCAACTCAATACCAAAGACTCCCTTAGTAGTCTCGGAACCGCTGGCGTTCTCAGTAAAGATGGGCGTGCCTGTAAATCCAAACTGGTAATACCGTTTGAACTTCTTCTTCAAGTTCTTCTGGGCCTCGCCAAACTGGCTGCGGTGGCATTCATCGAAAATGAATACAACTTGTTGTTGGTAGACGGGGAGTTCAGCCTCCCCTTTCATCAGGTTGTTCAGTTTCTGGATCGTCGTGACGATAATCTTGTTGTCGTCTTTATTCAGATTCTGCTTGAGTGCTGCGGTGTTGTTCGAACCATTGACGCTGTCAGGAGAGAAACGCTGGTATTCCTTCATTGTCTGGTAGTCGAGATCTTTTCGATCCACGACAAAGAACACCTTATCAATGAAATCAAGCTCTGTTGCAAGACGCGCCGCCTTAAAGCTGGTGAGCGTCTTGCCCGACCCGGTGGTGTGCCAGATGTAGCCGCCCCCTTCGGGCTTGCTCCAAGTCTTGGCTTGATAGGAACTCGCTATCTTCCAGATGATCCGTTCACTCGCCGCTATCTGGTACGGTCGCATCACGAGCAGCGTATCGCTGGCATCAAAGACCGAATACTTCAGAAGCACTTCCAAGAGCGTTTTCTTCTGGAAGAATGTGGCCGTAAAATCCTTCAGATCCTTGATCAGCCCATTGTTGGCCTTTGCCCAATGCATGGTGAAATCAAAGCTGTTATTGTTGCGTTGGGTCGTATTTGCAAAGTAGCGGGTGTCGGTCCCGTTTGAGATTACGAAGAGCTGGAGGTACTTAAAGAGCGAGTGCTCGCTGTTGAAACTCTCTTTGCTATAGCGGTGAACCTGATTAAACGCCTCGCGGATGGCGACGCCGCGTCTCTTGAGCTCCACTTGCACCAGAGGCAGACCGTTCACTAAGATGGTCACATCATACCGGTTGGCGTGCGTGCCCGCCTGCTCAAACTGCGAGATCACCTGCACCTTATTGCGAGCGGTGTTCTTCTTGTTTACCAGATAGATATTCTGGATGTGTCCGTCATCAAAGACAAAATCGTTAATGTAGTCATCGTGAATCTTGCGGGTTCTATCGACAATGGAATCGCTCGGTTTGTCGAGGTAGGACTCAACGAAGCGACCCCATTCGTCGTCGGTGAACTGCATGTTGTTCAATGCTTGCAGCTGCACACGCAAATTGACGAGCATCGCTTCTGGTGTCTTGATGCCGTCGGCATATTCGTAGCCCTGATTCCGCAGGTCTTGAATCAGTTCTTGCTCAAGATCATGCTCGCTTTGATAAATGTCAGAGTCATCAGATATCTGTGTGTACTTGTCAAGGACGATGAAGTTGTTGGATTCGACAATGGGTTTCACGAGGTCAGGCATCTTGTGCTCCATCCGTCCAGAATCTGTGTTGGGCTAGTACATGTTCGACTACGACTCCCAGCATCTTCTTATCTCGAGTTTCCAGGAAAGCAGACTCTTCGCCAGAGTGCTTGGAATGGCTAGCAAAATTGATGATCCGCTTGGCATATGGATTAGGCCCACCATCTTCTACCTTCGGCAATAGGTCTTCCCAGTTCTTGTAACCTAGAAAAACGGCAGTTTTTTCGAGGATATTCCTTAGCAGGTTGAAGTGGTACTTCTCAACCTGACCGGATGCCACAACCTCGCCGAGCCGAGACAAAAGATGTAAATGATAAGCGAATGGCGAGTCCGCGGGCTGCGTCACTAGACTGTGACCGCCGTCTTCCAACTTCTCTAGCTGATATCCTGTCGCCCAGTGTTGTTTCCATTTTAGTTGAACAAATTCGCCATCACGCCAAACTGACCGCCTGTTACTACGGCAAAACTCGTTGCACAGCAAATTAAAGAATAGAGGATTGTGAGTCGAGATAATAAAGCGAATGTCTGATCTGTTAAACTTGATCATTGTCGCCAGGTCTGCAGCTAGTTCGATCAGATGGTTGTCATCCAATGAACTAACTGGGTCGTCGATAAAGATATACTCAAGCTCATTGAACTGGTCTGTATCCCGATCACTTTCCTCGGCGACATTGAGTACGCCGATCACTTCTTCGAGTACGGCGTAGAAAATACTCCAAATGAAGTTGCTTTCTTCGCCTTTGGAGATTTTTATGTTGTCGTCTTGCTGGTTATCACCGCGTTCAAAGGAGAATGTGATTTCGGAGAAAGCGGGGATTGTCCGTTCTTTGCCATCCTCATCTGTGGCCTTGTACTCTTGATTGAATCGCGGCGTTAGCTTGTCGTTCGTGTACCGCTGGAAGTGACCGATTGCGTTCTGGTCTTGTCCTTGCCTCACGAGCGCCCATTGGGTGTAGTCGTTTGGCTGGATGATGAGCTTTCTCTCTGTGTCATCCTTAAGATCGTTGTCCCAGTAGAACAGGTCTTCGGTGAAGGCGTTGTAGTAGAGGAACTTGTTGCGGGCGGGTTGGTCTTCATCTTGATCGCCGTCCTGATCCTCCCGGCTGGGTTGCTTCGGAGCGATCAGTTCTTTGAACTCACGCGATAGCCGGGTCTTGCCTGAGCCGTTGAAGGCGTAGATCAGCTGAACCTTCTTGTCGTTGGCCTTGAGCGTCTCAGCGATTTGGGCGAGGGTCTGACTCATATTATGCCACCGCTTCCGCGGCTTGGGGGAAGGTCAACAGTTGATCGCGGTAGTACTCGTACTGCTTGCGGCGTGCGTTGATCTCGGCGGGCAAGCCGTCGGTGAGATCGTTCATCAAGGCGTCGAACTTGTCGAGGATGGCAACAATGCGGGCTTGTTCTACAAGTGATTTTTCAGGGTCGTCTAGGTAGGGTATGGGTACATGGATCTTGCCTAGGCTAGAAGACGAAACGCGTTTGACTTTACCACGGGCAACATATTGTTGTTTTTCGGCATGGAATGCAGCAGTCTGAAAGCAGTATGACACATATTTGGGATTCAGCGGATGCCGGAACGCACAGCTGTCATCATGAATCGCAACTTTCTCAGTGCCGAGCCATGCAACGGCCTTGCCAACATCCTCAACAGTTTCGCCAACACCCGCAATCACAAGATCCCCCGGCTCTGCAAATTGTAGCGAAGACGCCATATCTGAATGCACAAACGAAACTGTTGAAGCTGTAGAAGTGCCATAGTGAGTGTAAATTTCGCCGTAATGAATACAGGGAATGCCGTCTGTTGTGTAATCTTTCTTGGTGAAGCGGCGGCCACGGATAAAATGACCAATCTCATCAAGTGCTTTCCACTCAATAGTTAATTTTTTGCTGCGGTCCCCATCGTCAGAGACTAGGAGCGTTTCGCGGTAGTATTGGTACTGCTGACGACGCGCTTCCAGTTCCGCTTCCAGTTCCGCTTCCAGTTCCGCTTCCAGTGTGGTGAAAGCGTCGAGAATCCGAACGATCTCTGTTTGGATGGCTAGTGATTTCTTTGGGTCGCCTGGGCAGGGGATGGGGATTTCTAGATTCTTTAAATTGCTCGCATTCAATGCCGGTATGCCATCGAACGTGCACAGTGCGTGGATTTGCGGTTGCAGGTGGAGTAGGAGGTGATACAGATACCTGATTGATAATTGAAGTTCATCTTTGATGGTAACTGAATAGTTCAGGTTGCCTCGGTAAAATTTACCCTCTTGCCATGTGATGGAACCAACGCCAGCACCTCGAGTGGTTATCCCAATTGGATCATCACTGGTATTCCATTCGTTGATATACCCAAGTGGATCTCGGCCACTGTTAAGTACGGGGTATTCTCCTGGATTGTCAGCAATCATGCGTTTATTTACTGCAGCACCACTTTTTATATTTGCAACTTGGCCCAGTGGTGTCCATTTCACCTTAAAAGACCCATCCAATAAATTTTTTAGAAAATGTGTGCCGTTCATTCCCTAACCTCCGTCTCTTCGATCTCCTCTACGATCGCATCAATCTGTGTCCGTAGATTGGATTGTCGCTTGACGATGCCTTTGATCTCGGCGTTGAGTTTGGTGATGTCGATGACTTCACGGGTGTCCTTGGGTTCGACGTAGCTGCTGACTGAGAGGTTGTAGTCCTTGGCGGCAACATCCTCGAAGCTGACCGAAAGCGCAAAGTGATCGGTGTCGGCCTTGGTGTCGAAGGCCTGCATGATGGCTTCGATATGCTTATCTTCGAGGACGTTGATATTGGTCACATTTTTGAACATGCCGCTGGCGTCGATGAACTGGGTCTTGGTTTCGGTTTTGTGTTTTGAGAGTACGAGGATGTTCACGGCGATCGTGGTGCCGAAGAACAGGTTGGGGGCGAGCGAGATCACGGTCTCGACAAAGTTGTTATCGATGAGGTATTTGCGGATCTTCTGTTCTGCCCCGCCACGATAGAAGATGCCGGGGAAGCAGACGATGGCGGCTCGGCCCTTGCTGGAGAGGTAGCTGAGGGCGTGCAGGACGAAAGCAAAGTCCGCTTTGGATTTGGGAGCGAGCACGCCCGCGGGGGCGAATCGATCATCGTTGATGAGGGTGGGGTCGTCCGAGCCGACCCACTTCACAGAGTAAGGCGGGTTGGAGACGATGGCATCGAAGGGCTTGTCGCTGCCGAAGTGCGGATTGAGCAGTGTGTTGCCGAGCTTCATATTGAACTTGTCGTAGTTGATGTTGTGCAAGAACATATTCATGCGGGCAAGGTTGTAGGTCGTGTGGTTAATCTCCTGGCCGAAGAAACCTTCTTCGATGATGTGGGCATCAAAGTGTTTTTTGGTTTGCAGGAGCAACGAGCCAGACCCGCAGGCGGGGTCGTAGATTTTGTTGACACTTTCCTGCTTGTGCATGGCGAGTTGTGCAATCAGCCTTGAGACACTTTGCGGGGTGAAGAACTCGCCGCCGGACTTGCCAGCGTTGGCAGCGTATTTGGAGATGAGGAACTCATAGGCATCGCCGAAGAGATCGATCTGGCTGCTGTGAACATCGCCGAAGTCAAGCCCCGCGACGCCTTTGAGCACGGCTGCCAAACGGGTGTTCTTGTCGGCAACCGTGTTGCCGAGGCGGTTGCTGGTGGTGTCGAAGTCCGCGAAGAGTCCTTTGATATCATCTTCGGAGGCGTAGCCGTTGGCGGAGCTTTCGATGGAGGTGAAGATGGCGGCAAGGTCGGTGTTCAAGCTCTCGTTGTTGTTGGCATCTTGGGCGACATTGGCAAAGAGCTGGCTGGGAGAAATGAAATAGCCCTTGGTTATGACGGCGTCCTGTTTGATTTCAGGTGTGATGACGGAATCATCGAGCTCGGCATAATGAACGCTCTCGTCGTCGGCTTCGATGTAGCTGGCGAAGTTCTCGCTGATGAAGCGATAGAACAAAGCGCCAAGCACATACTGCTTGAAGTCCCATCCATCGACGGCCCCGCGGACATCATTGGCGATGCCCCAGATGGCTCTGTGTAGCTCGCCGCGTTGTGCGTTGTTGTTGCTCATGCGTTAGTTTTCTCTTGAATCTGTGCCGTGCTCATCATGGCCGTGTGCCAATCGCTTTATTCGGTTTCGTTGGACACCACCGCCCATACGAGCTTGAATGTCCTCATCAAGCTTGCTGTACACCGCGAGGAACTGATAGTAGCGGTCCGGCGACTTTGTGTGCTACGGTTTTTGGTGTTTGGGTGGCTATTTATTCAGCTCTCTTTCGCTCTCTGACTTTGATCTCAAGCCAACAGAGTCTTAGATTCTCATACGCGGGTTGCCATGATCTCGGTATCGCTGTATTCTCGCGATCTTATTCGAGATCAATGTTTGCTCTGAAAAGCAGAATATCTAGATAAACCGTGCAGTCGCATTCCAAACGGCATAGGTACTAAGTGGAGGCCTATGCCATGCAAACAACCAACCCAGAATCCATGAAGACCGAGGAGCGAAACGCCGAGATCGCGAGCATCCTCGCGCTCGGGCTTGTCCGTGCTGTCCGATCCATGCGATCCCGCGTCTCTCTTTCACCCAAAGAAGTCTCTGATTCTTCACTCGATGGACTTGAAGATCCGGAAGATGCTGGCCTGAGTGTGTCGTTGCTTGGGCCGATTGGCGGTCCCGAGCCAGAGCCCGAACCCGATCCTGAGACCCAGAAGGGAGACAGCCGTGACCGATCAGACCGCAACAGAGCTCGATGAGCTCCATTACTTGAGTACGAACGAACTCGCTGAGAAGTACCACGATCTCCACGGCCAGCCGGTGCGGACTCGCCATCGTCAGTACTTGATCCGCAAGCTCGCGTGGCGGATCCAGGCCAACGCGATGGGGGATCTGTCCGATCGTGCCCGCAAACGTGCGAAGGAACTGGCAAACGACGCCGATGTGCGTGTGATGGCTCCCAAGAGCTTGATCTGCCCTCCACAGACGGGTGGAGTGAGATCAACCACGAAACGGCATAGCAAGCGAGATCCCCGCATCCCAGCTGTTGGATCGGCGATCGTGCGTCAGTACAAGGGCAAGGCAATCCGCGTGGTCGTGCTCGACGCTGTAGATGGCTTCGAGTACAACGGCCAGCGGTACCGCACATTGACAGCGGTGGCCAAGGTCGCCACCGGGACCCATATCAACGGCTTCCGCTTCTTCATGCTGGGAGAGAAGTCCTGATGGCGAGAGCACACAAGCAATCTAAACCCGATGAATCGCCCACGATCCGCTGCGCCATCTACACCCGCAAATCAAGCGAGGAGGGGCTCGATCAGGAGTTCAACTCACTTGACGCTCAGCGCGAGAGCGCCGAGGCGTTCATTGCTAGCCAGAAGGCGCAGGGCTGGGTGTGCCTCCCCGAGCAGTACAACGACGGGGGATTCTCGGGCGGGAGCATGGAGCGGCCGGCGCTGGACCGCATGCTCCGCGACATCGACGATGGCAAGATCGATTGTGTCGTGGTCTACAAGGTGGACCGTCTGAGCCGGTCGCTGATGGATTTCTCACGGATCCTCGAAACCTTCGAGAAGAGCGATGTCTCGTTTGTGTCGGTGACCCAGCAGTTTAACACCACGCACTCGATGGGCAGATTGACGCTCAACATCTTGCTTAGCTTCGCCCAGTTTGAGCGTGAGATCATCGGGGAGCGGATCCGCGACAAGATCGCCGCCCAGAAGCGGAAGGGCAAGTGGACCGGGGGCGTACCGGCGCTGGGTTACGATGTGGACCGGAGCGAGGCGAGCCCCAGGCTGGTGATCAACGCGCAGGAAGCGGCCCGGATCCGGTCGATCTTTGATCTTTATCTGGCCAAGGGCTCGCTGCTGCCGGTGGTACACGAGCTCGCTCTCAGGGGCTGGCGCAACAAGAAACGCATCACCAAGAAGGGCAAGCTGATCGGCAACAAGCCCTTCGACAAGTGCACCCTCTATAACCACCTGACCAACCCGGTCTATATCGGCAAGATCACGCACAAGGACGAGGTGTACGAGGGTGAGCACGATGCGATTATTGATCTGGAGGTGTTCGAGCAGGTCCAGGAGTTGCTCAAGGCCAATGGTCGCGGTGGGGGGGCTGAGGCCCGCAACACCTACGGGGCGCTGCTGCGGGGGATTCTGCGGTGCAAGGCCTGCGATCGCTCGATGACGCACACCTTTACCACTTCGCGCGGTGCGCACAAGACGCAGTACCGGTACTACCGGTGCATCGGAGCGATCAAGAGCGGGAGCTGTACCTGTCCATCGGGTTCGCTCCCTGCGGCTGAGATCGAGCGGGTGGTGGTCGATGAGATCCGTGCGATATCCAAGGACAAATCGTTGCTCAAGCAGGTGCTAGCCGAGTCGCAGAGCAAGATCGAGCATGAGCGTCAGGCCAAACAGACCGAGCGGGACGATCTGGACAAGGAACTCAAACGGCATCAACGCGAGTTGGTACGGCTGGCGACGGATCCGGGTGATTCAACAGATCGCATTGCTGAGCTTCATGACCGGATCGCTGAGGGCGAGCAACGTCTGCCGGGTATCAATGCTCGCATCGCCGACCTTGAGCAAGAGACAATCAGCCCGAGCGAGGCGCATGAAGCGTTTGAAGCATTCGATACGCTCTGGGGCAACCTGATCCCGCGTGAGCAGGCGCGGCTGCTGCAGCTCTTGATCTCCTCAGTGGAGTACGACGCCGAGCATGAAACCATCAGCGTGACCTTCCGGCCAACGAGCATCCGTGCGCTGGTGGGCAAGTCGACCATGGAGGCCGCATGACGACCGTGACCAGACCGATCCACTTCGCTCTCAAGGGCCGCCACAAGCGGGCGGTGCTTACGCTGACGCGCGATCCGGAGGATATATCGGGGAATCCCGCGCAAAAGGGCGGCGGGGCCACACACGCCAGCGACGGGCGTGTCGCGAGGGTTTCCAGGCTCATGGCGCTGGCAATCCGGTTTGACGGCCTGCTCAAAGAAGGGGTAGTGGGAAACCAATCACAGCTTGCCGAGTTGGCCCAAGTCAGCCAGCCGAGGATGACCCAGATCATGAACCTGCTGCACCTTGCACCCGAGATCCAGGAGGAGATCCTGTTTCTGGAGCGGATTCGGGTCGGCAAAGACCCGATCACTGAGCGGGATCTGCGGCCGATCGCTCGGGAGGTGGATTGGGGCAGGCAGAGAGCAGGTTGGAAGTTGCTGACGACTAATTTGCAATAGGTTTCACTCTGAGATTTACATTGCTTATCCTCGAACCAATATAAATTGGACAGATGTCACATGGAATGGTACTGTTGTGCAGGGAGGTGGTGATAAGCCCTCTGTGGCAAAGGATATAACACCATGTCAGCATATGATCCACGGAAGGTACTCAGGAAAATCTCCAACTCATTGCTCAAACAGCTCTTTGAGAGGATTGATGATTCGATCGTGATCGATTGGGCAGCTATCAAAGGGCAGGATATAGAGCCAATCTATAATGCATTACTTGCACTTCCAGATCAGATTGTTTTGAAAGTTCAGCAAGTTTTGAATGATGTCCACGGTCTTTCAGATCATTGCGGTATTGCCATAATCTCAGATGAGATTGCAACCGGGTACCCAATCTACATGCCAATCTATGAAAAGCTTGAGGGTGAACACGATCGGGTGTTGTGGACCTATTTGAATCTCCCAGAAGTCTACGAGGAGGCGGCCCGCTTTGCTCGAGTGGATTGGTATGCCTCTCGGAGTTACTGGAAGCGACGTGCCGGTATGCCCAAAGTGAAACTGATTATTACCGATGAGCTCTTGGATCGGTTTGCTCAAGAACTCACGGCGTACTACAAAAAGTTGCAGTTGCGTGGTAAGCAATGCGTTGTTGAACATCGTCTGAGGCGAAATGGGGCTGATTATTTCTTTGCTTATCTCGACAACTATTCCAAGAAGTCGATTGCTTTCGAAGATGGCTCTAACGATCTGGTGGTTCAATCACAACGATTAGCGTTTGAGAATGTCTTTGTCTATCACCACGACCATGGTGTGCTTGAGATGATGGCTGATGGTGGAAACGATGTATGGAAAGCGCTTCAGGTTGCATTCGGTCACGGGGTTCTTGGAAAGGCAGTCGATCCCGTTGATCCACTCAAGCCGAGTTATCAGCTTGATCACCTGCTTAAACACAACCATCCGCTCGATTTAAAGCCTGAGGACGCGATCGAGAGTGTGCGTATTTCACAGATGCGTATTGAGCCGATTGGCGATGGCGCGTCCTGCTTGATCAAGATTAAGTCAACTATACCAGGTGATTATGAAATCTATTCGCGTATCAAAAGCTGGCTTTGCGATGATTACTTTGGACCAGCCAAATCACATCTTCGGCAAGCGACATTTCGTATCAAGTTTACTGAGGATGATCCAGGGCGTGGCAAGAGCGTGAGTTTTAGCGTCTCGCATCCAAGCTCATGTAATTTTCGTAACTTCCCAGATGAGATTCAAGAGATCGTCGAACGGTGTCTTGAGCGTTGGAAGGTGATCAATGACCCATGATGAAGTACTCCAACTCTTGCTGCATACGGCTGAGTTTCCGGATCGTGCCTTTCGGATGGATGAAGTGATCCAATGGCCGGAAGATGCTTTGGCGATGTTCGAGCAGATGAATCTGCTGTGTGCTTCGTCTGCTGTGATGGAAATGATGTGTACATCATGTGGTGAGCATCATGTCGAGCGCGTGATCCGTACCACACGACCTAACGGGGACCCTCGGTACTTTATTCCATGCCAAAACATTGGTCGGGTTGAAGTATCACCTGAGACTTGTAGGGGATGGGAGATCGATCGCGGAGGGTTGGCGAGATTAATCACCAAGACCATGAAGCTCAAAGGTTCTCGCGCTGAAATCGTATCATCAAGATTATGGAGGCTCGGTAGAGTGCCATATGGTGGCAAGACGCGTGATGTATTACTGGCGATGGGGCTACATCTACAAGACGCTGGATCGATTGCATTGCAAGTTGGACCCAAGGGGCGATCAATCGTGCTCGTCCCATCCATTGTACCTGACGGTCGAATCTGGCCTGATGTGGTTCCGGCAGTAATCGCTCTTGATCAGATAGCCTCAGTTGAGAATGGCAAACTCATGATCAATGGGCAGGCGTTCATGGACATGATCGCTGAGGCGGACGAGTACAAAGACAGGCAGAGCATCCTTCCTGTAGATCCTGCCATCAAGAAAGAGGTCGCTGGCCGTATGGTTACTCACGCTATTGATGCCCGAAAGATGGACGAACTTTGTATCCAGGCACGCAAAGCGACAACTAGCTATATCAAAGCGGCTGAGATGCTCACTAAAGAACTTGGTCAACCAATCAGTAAAGACCGGATATATCGTGCCTTCAAGCGTGAAAGTGGATTTGTGGCCGCGATGGCATCAACCGCAAAGAAAAGAGAGTGAGGATCCATCGCGTCGCAAGATTGCGACAAGATGAAAAACATTCAACATTGTTGCATGTGCTGTATAGATAGATGAATACGGGTCGCTGAAGAGTGTGAGAAGTCCCGTCGAAACTCAAAAAACCGCGACAACTCGGCCTTTGTACGAGGCCGGTTGGCTCATAACCAGCCAGTCAAACGGACGCGTCTGTGAGTAACCAGCGGCTTGGTGCCGCGGCACAGTAACGATGCGTGTTCCGCCTGACTGGTGCGGGAGCACAGAGGTCGGCCTCGGAGTCATCCGTGGCCGATCGTCCTCCGTTCGTTTTTCACCCGTCCGTGGCATCCACAGTCCGTTTCAAGGCCCGCGAGCTTGTTCGCAGCCGCAGCGACCACAACCGGTTCGACATCCCCGATCTAGAGCAGGCGATGCTCCTGCACTTGATCATGAAGCAAGATCAGTTCAACCCCGCTCGTGGCAGCCCGTGCACATTCGCCAGCAATGTGATTGACCGTTGGATCGCCCAGTACCTACGTGATCGTGGAAGGATCAAGCGGGGCGGCATGCACCGCACCACCCCGTTCTCGCAGCTCGGGATTCAAGATGTCACGGCCGGCGAGGGGGATAGGAGGCGGTGGCGGCATGCCCAGAGTCGAACCGAACAGTCTGATCTCAAAGAAGCTTTGGGTGTGGCGATGAGCCTGCTTACGACGTCCCAGATCAGCCTTCTCGAAGATGTTACCAAGCACAGCCGATCCCATACCGCTCGCCAGCGTGGGGTCTCACGCCCGGTGATCGACCGCGAAATGGAACCGATCAGAAAAATCTTCATCAAATGCGGGATCAATTTGCAAACCGCGTGCAGGTGCATTTCAAACGGCATAGGTACCCAATAGAGGCACCCAAAACGCCTCAAAAACCGGGCCCGGAGGCCCGGCCTCTTCAGCTCATATCTCGGAGCCCAGTCATGCCATCCAATGTCTTCACCATCGAGTTTACGGATGAATCCCAATACGAGGAGGGCAAGGAGCTCCTGATCATCGCGCGGATTGCCGCCTGCGGGCTGTACAGCGATTCCTCGCTGCGTATCGATGTCCACAACTGGCACGATGATGGGGGGTTGCGGCTGCTGATCGATGCCAGCGAGGCCCCGGGGCAGACGGTGCTGCGGATCTTCTCGTCGCTGCTCGATCACGATCTCGGCGAGGGGAGCTACGCGATCAAGCCCGCGAATCTTGAGGAGGTCAGAAAGGTCGATTCCTGGAAGCGGGGCGAGCATGTTGCCTGAGCATCCAAAATCAGGGGAAGGGATCACCAACGTTGATCTGATCAGGTGGCTGTGGCCCTACTGCGATCAAGAGAACGCTGCGGTGATGTACCCGAAGTCGGGTGGGGTTCTATCCCCGGGTTGGGTGCAAGGCGAGGAGGATGTGCTGCGGGCGACGAAGGCGTTCGTGGCTGGATCGCTCGAAGGCGAGTGCTTCCAATCCGTCACCAAGGAGGGCAAACTCTACACGATCCAAGGCGCGACGCGTCTGGGGTTTGTCCCGCACCGAGACTCTATGGTTACGGTCTTTTGTCTCGATCTTGATGACCATACCGGCGACGGCGGGCACGCCCATCTCCATGATATTTACTTCCGGTTCTTCGGTGTTAACACGCTGTATTTCACTTCCAAGGGCGGGAAGGGGTTGCATGGCTTCTTCAGGCTTAGAGAGCCAATGCCGATCGGAGACTTTGTGGCGTGGTTAAAGTTGTGGGGATTCAACAGATCCGGGGAGCCCGAGGTGTTTCCCAAGACGGGGAAGCTGACGCAGGTGTGGCTGCCCGGCGAGCCCAACGAGCTGGGCGGGGATGCCTATGTCAGCGGCGACTTTGAATCGTGCGTGATCGACGAGCTGCCCGAGGCACCTCCAGCGGGCTTGACTCCTACAACGCTGCGGTTTCTTCGGGGGGAGGAGAGGGAGCCGGGCCGCAACACCAAGTACAACAAAGTGTCCTTTGAGTTTGGAATGAAAGGCGTCGATCGTGCACAGGCTTGGAAACTCTGCGAGCGGGCCTCCCGCCTGTGCGGGCTTGAGCCCGGGGAAACCAGGACCACCTTCGAGAGCGGGTACCAAGCGGGGATGCAGGCTGAACCGCAGCTTTCCAATCAACCGCTCGCTGAGGGATCTACGAATCAATACTCGCTCGACGGGATCGGCAACGGCGAGCGGTTCGTTTCCTTGTACGGTCAGGATGCCCGGTACTGCTTCAAGCTCAAGGAGTGGTATATATGGGATACAACGCGATGGTCGGTACGCCAGGATCGCGTAGAGGACATGGCCAAGCTCGCCGCCCGGTCGATCGAGAACGGGCGACACCTCAAGAAGTCGAGCACGAAGCGGGGTGTTGAAGAGATCCTGTTCATGGCGCGATCAGATCCGGGCATGTCGATCGATCTGGCCAAGCTCGACGGCGATCCGATGCTCTTCAACTGCCTGAACGGCACCATCGATCTCAAGACGGGCATACTGGGCAAGCACGCACGAAGCGACATGCTGACCAAGATCTCGCCCGTCCAATACGACCCCGATGCTCTGTGTCCACGATGGCGGGCGTTCCTCGACCGGATCTTTGGCGGCGATCAAGAACTCGTCGGCTACATGCAGCGAGCGGCCGGGTACACGCTTACGGGCGACACCAGCGAGCAGTGCTTGTTTTTTATGCACGGGCTGGGCTGCAACGGCAAGAGCGTCTTCGCATCCGTGCTGCTCCATATGCTGGGGGATTACGGGCAGCGGGTGCCCGCCGAGCTCATTATGCGTCAGGAGCGATCTTCGGCGAGTTCCCCATCGCCCTACATCGCTCGATTGCGTGGGGTGAGGCTGGCGGTGACCTCCGAACTCGAAGACCAGCAGCGGTTTGGGGAAGGGAAGGTCAAGGACCTGACCGGCGGCGACAAGCTTGTGGGAAGGGCGTTGCACAAGGACCCGATCGAGTTTGATCCCACGCACAAGCTGTTTCTCTACGGCAATCACAAGCCCTCGATCACTGGCACAGACCATGGTATATGGAGACGGATTCGGCTGATCCCCTTCGGGGTCACGATTTCGGAGGCCGAGAGAGACCCGCATCTGATCGATGTGTTGAAGGCAGAGTCCAGCGGCATCCTTGCTTGGCTAATCGAAGGGTGTCTGGGATGGCAGCGCGACGGGCTTGAAGCACCCAAGGCTGTCAGTCAGGCAACAAGTACCTTCAGAGGCGAGAGCGATCATGTTGGCAAGTTTATCGAGGAATGCTGCGTGAAGGCGTGTGGCGTGAGTATCCCCAAAGGGGAGCTGCACACAGCATTCACTGCATGGTGCGTAGCGAGCGGAGAACCACATCTCTCCAGCAAGGCGTTGAGCATGCGGCTCAAGTCCATGGGCTTCGATGAGGCGCGGAGTAGAACCGCGCGTGAGTGGATCGGGCTTGAGCTCATCGGAGGCCAGCGATGATCACGCTCAAACGTGACAGATCAGCCGCATTTGTGACAGATGGTGACGCATTGCTGTCCCAATCTGTCATCAGTCAATCTATTGCAAATAAACGGCTTACGGAGTCCGTGACAGATGTGACAGGTTTCTGCATTAAAAGACCTAACGCGCACGCGCGCATAGGAGAGTTATGTATTTACCTGTCACGATCTGTCATCTGTCACACATCCCCACCTGGCTGAAAAGGAGTACAGACGATGAAGATTGAAATGAGAGCGCTGTCGGCGATCACCCCGTACGAGAAGAACCCCCGCTCAAACGACGCGGCCGTCGATGCGGTGGCCAAGAGCATTAGTGACTTCGGCTTCAGGCAGCCGATCGTGGTTGATCGAGAGAGCGTCATTGTCTGCGGGCATACACGCTGGAAGGCGGCGACCCAGCTCGGGCTCGAAACCGTCCCGGTGCATGTAGCCAGCGACCTCACACCGGAGCAGGCGCGTGCGTACCGGCTGGCCGACAACCGGAGCGCCGAGCTGGCGCAGTGGGACAAAGGCCTCCTTGAGTGCGAGCTCGAGGCCCTCCACGAACTCGGCTACTCGGTGAGCGATCTGGCCGCGTTCGGATTCGACGATGCGCAGCTGGCCGAACTGTCCGCTGTAGGCCTTGGTAGCGAGACGGACCCCGATGTGATCCCCGAGCCGCCCGATGACCCGGTTACGAAGCCGGGCGACTTATGGATACTCGGCGAGCACCGGTTGCTGTGCGGGGACAGCTCACTCGAAGCCGATGTCGATACGCTGTGCGAGGGCAACCCCGTCCACATGGTCAACACCGACCCGCCGTACAACGTCAAGGTAGAGCCTAGGTCCAACAACGCGATCGCCGCTGGGTTATCCTCCTTCCCAGCCAACGCGACCAAGGCGAGCACGCATATGCAGCAGCGCGACCTGTCCCTGCACCCCGAGAAATCGACGCCCACGACCAAGAAGATGCGCGCCAAGGACCGGCCGCTGGCCAATGACTTCATGGACGATGAGGCCTTCGGAATCATTCTGAGGGCTTGGTTTGGCAGTTTGGCGTGTGTACTGATGCCAGGAAGGGCTTTCTACTGCTGGGGCGGGTACGCGAACATCGCCAGCTACCCGTCGGCCTTCAAAGACTCAGGGATGTATTTCAGCCAGTCGATCATCTGGCACAAGCTGCACCCGGTCTTGGGGCGCAAGGACTTTATGGGCGATCACGAGTGGTGTTTTTACGGCTGGCGCGAGGGGGCGGCGCACCAGTTTTACGGCCCTATGAACATCCCCGATGTCTGGCCCGTCAAGAAGGTGAACCCCCAGAGCATGGTGCATCTTACCGAGAAGCCCGTGGAGCTTGCGAGCAGGGCGATGGAGTACTCGTCAAAGCGCGGGGAGCGGGTGCTGGATCTCTTTGACGGGAGCGGCTCGACGCTGATGGCCGCCGAGCAGATGGGACGCAGGGCGCTGTTGATGGAGATCGACCCGGCGTACTGCGATGTGATCGTCGAGCGGTGGGAGGGGTTTACGGGGAAGAAGGCGGAGCGGGTTTCTACCAGTGACAACGCCCCGGTATTTACAGGGGCGGAGTCATGAGTACGGAGCGGATCTTAGCGCAGCACGAAACGCCCTTTGGACACCTTTCGGAATCTGGACTCGTCCCCCTTCTTGGCGATCTCTCTGGTGATGCTGGCGTAGAGGCTGGCCTCTGGCGTCTTGCCATTGGGACTTGTCCACAGTCCCTGTTTACTCATCGCTTCGACCATGTCCTTGGTACGCATGCCTTCCTCGGGCGCTTTGGCGAGTACCTGAACCGCCGCCTTCATCGCGCTGAGCTTGGGGGGTTTCGGTGCCTTCTTGGCTCGCTGGGTTTGCACCAGGGGCGCGTCGTTGGCCCGTGTGGCGTTCTTGGCCGAGTTTGGTGCCGTGGTCGCCTTGCTTGCCTTGGCGCGCGACGCGCCCTTTGTGGCGATCGTGCTGGCTGCCGTCTTGGTCTTCGTGCTCTTTGTCATTTTGCATGCTCCTTTCACAGCCCGCGGCGTGCGGGCAACACGCACCATGAAGGCATGACATCGCCGACATTGCAAGGCGAATCCGCCCGGAATCAAAAACTCTTTGGAGGTCCCCATGACCGATACGCATAACCCGCTGAGTACGCTTCGCCACTGCAAGACCAAGATATCAACCTCGCAGCAGCGCGCGATCCTGGCGCTGCTCGTCGAGCCGTCGGTGGCGGCTGCGGCGGCCAAGGCAAATGTGGGGGAGCGGACACTGCACCGGTGGATGCGGCTTGAGCACTTTACACAGGAGTACCGCTTTGCGCGGAGGGAGGCCTTCTGCCAGGCGATCGCTTTGACGCAGAGGTCCTCGGCCGCCGCCGTGGCGATCCTGCTGCGGATCATGCACGATCCCACCGCGACCAGTTCGGCGCGCGTGACGGCGGCGACCAACATCCTCAAGTTTGCGCGCGAGAGCATCGAGCTCGATGATCTGGAGGCAAGGATCGAGACGCTCGAGGTGGTCACTCGGAAGGACGAGTCATGAGCGGCCGGTTTGCGTACCGCGTCAAGATGATGGAGCGGAGGGTATCCGCGCCGGGCAAATGCCCCGAGTGCCACGGGCTCATGGTCGTCAAGCCGATCATGGAAGGCGACCCGATGCCCGAGCCCTGCCCCGGGTGCGGCCGCGCCAAGACCGTGGTCAGGTATGTGGTTGCCAAGCCGCCCGATGACTGGAACCCTCCGAAGAATACCGAAATACCCCTTGCTTGATGCTGGAGATCTGTGGTATCACTCTGTGGATACGGCTTTATAGACAAAGCGTATCCATAGAAGGGATGCTTATGCGATACCCGATCGAGGTGCTGACGAGGCGTGAAGTGAAGGATTTGCTTGGAGCGTGCGGGAAGGAGAAATGGACGGACCGGAGAAACTCCGCGCTGATCATGGTGCTGTACCGATCAGGGCTGCGACTCTCCGAAGCTTTGGCCTTACGGCCATGCGATGTGGAGCTTGAGCGCGGGGCAGTCCGGGTGCTGCATGGAAAGGGAGGGCGAGCACGGACAGTGGGGATTGATCCGATGGGGGCGAGAAATCTCCGAGCTTGGATCAGCGAGCACCGAGAGCTTGGCTATTCATCTGGCGATCGGCTCTTCATAACCCTGAGCGGCCGAGCTTTGACGCAGGGCTACCTGAGACGCAAGCTCCCCGAGCTTGGCCGAGCAGCTGGAATATTCAAACGCGTCCATGCCCACGGGCTCAGGCATACCCACGCCGCTGAGCTCCGGGCCGAGGGCGTGGACATTTCCGTGATCAATCGGCAGCTTGGGCACGCATCATTGCTTACCACCATCCGGTACCTTGATCATCTCGAACCCGGGTCGGTGGTGCAGGCGATCCGTGAGCGAGGCGAGCGAATATGTGTTATTTGATCAGCCATGATCGCGAGAGCGGTAAAGAAAGTGGGGACAGGCCATTAGGAACCAGTTAGCAATGGGTCAATATTCAACCTGAATCCTGATAAGTTCCAGCTTTCATATTTCTGATAAAAGTACATCTTTATACTTTTCAATGACTTCATGTTTATGTACGATGGGCATCAAGTTATAGACGTGATGCATATTTTGAGGATCCGAGGACATGTTCGATTCGTATCCAAACTGTTTGACCAAGTGTGCACCGCGGCTCGAAACTTGATATGGGGTCCTGATTGGCCCATAGATGATTGCTGTTATTCGTGCAGGAGATATGTTGTGAGAGTGCTATTTGTTGATTTTTGTCGTTCTTTGAAGTCCGCTTCCAACCATTTAAATACACGCTTGCCGACTGCGGCTGCTGCGATATTTCTGGGCAGCGGACATGCTCATGCCCAAGACCACCTGTGCGGCCCCCAGCTTGAATACCCATCGGTCCAAAGCCCAGATTCATCACCAACAAGCAGTTGTGATGGTGTTGGGCAGATCGTTGAGAATCTGGATGAACAAGGAGTCCTGGACGGCACCTACAGATGGGAAACTCGTGGGTACGATCCCATCACTGGTGAATGGACGACCAGTGGTGGGGTGGGATCACAGTGCTGGTCGCAGCTGTTCTTGACCCCGAACTACTACACGAATGCCCAGCCAAATACACCGACAACCCTTGGCGGTGATGACTGTGATTTTTCATTCTATGATCAGTACTACCTACCCAATAATGACCTGATGTACAATGGCGGTACTAGCGTCTATCCGTTCGGATTCAGAACCAAGTTTAACCCGTTGGCGATGCCCGGCCCCGGCACGTTTTTGCCACCAGCTGACACCATCGCTGAAAGCTCCGTCGCGTTGGTTCCCCCGGCTGCTGGCGGGAACGAGCTCTCTTGGAATGGGGCATCCCGAGCAACACTCCACGACCAGGTCGATCTGGTTACGGGATTGCCGCTGCAGCAAGCCAATGAGCTCGAGCTCCCGTTTGGGGGGGCGACCTTCCGACTCATGCGGACGCGTTCGGGCTCGCGCGAGGATATGCAAAAAAGGACCGATTATTCGGCCAACTTCGGTGGTATAACCGAGCATGTTGCCGCCAATGAACGCTGGTGGGACTGGGCCGGTCAGGGTTGGATGGTCAGCGAGAACCCTCTGCTTCTGGTTGACTCGGCGATGCCGGGGCCTGTCGGCCCGCAGCCTGTGACGACATATTTGATGCTCGATGCGCATCACACGATCCCGTTCCAACGGATCGAGAGCACTGGCCAGTATGCTGCGCCACCACGATTCCGTGCGCGTCTTGACCACAATGGCGAATGGTTGGATGGTGATTGGACGAAGCTGCCTACGCAGTATGATATTTACCTGTACGACGGCGAGTTGAAGTACAGCTTTGTTGTCATCCGCGAGGATATACCCGATCACAACTACCAGCTTCCAGGTGATCTTACAGTAAGGACGGGGTCATATCACGAACGCCCGCTTCTGCCTGAACCTGGTGGGCTCAATGCGGGTCATTCCCCCTGGGGGACTTGTACCAATCCAGGGCTGGGGATTCCGTATCTCGGGATTTGCTTCAAGATCGAAGATCGTTACGGGCACGAGGTGCGGATCAACTACAGTGATGTGAACTCGCAAGCACTCGACATGACCGGCACGGACTGTGTCGAATGCAGCCAGTCTTGCCAGAAGAAGGGCATGATCAGCTCTATTGAGCTTGTGAGTCAGGGGGAAACTATTTGGACACTGGTGTACTCCTACCGCGGGATGTATGTGAGCGGAACTCCTGGGTTTAGTCATCCTGGGACAGAAACCCAGTATCCAGGAAATACGGACGAGAATGCCCAAATCTACAACGACCTGTGGGGCGGGTATCACATCAATCAGATTCATGTAGTTGACCGACCTCTTTCGACATCGGAGTTTGATGAGGTCAATCAAGGCTTGACGCTTGATCACCGGAGTGCAAATGACATTTTCCAAAATACCCAAGCATTGGATCTGAATGAAGAGGGTGTGTCAGCGTTTGCGGACATTGCGGCCTTCGATGTATTTGAAGAAGACTGGGTGTACAGGGTCCGGAACCACTACATGCCTGATGAGAACGGCGGCATGTGGCGTGTAGGTCTCAAGGTTATGACGACGGTGACCGAGCGGATACGCAGCGTCACCCAGAGTGGCTTTGAGACTTTGGAAGACAAGAAACGCTGGGTGTATCATTATAATATATCTAATATTGATGTGGGGCCTGGATTTCCTGAGCTCAACTGGCCACCAGCAGAATCCAGCAAATCAATCCGCTGGTTATCCAGGATGTACACACCGGATGATGTGGACGAGCTGATCCGATTCTGGATGGCCGACCCACTCACCAGATCTGACAAACCGGTCGGCTTTGCGGTGCACACTTCCGGTGAATCCGTACTCGATTCGCTTGTTCGGCTTGAATCGCTTGAGAGCACCGGCGCTACAGGTCTTGATTCTACGAGCGTTTCTTACGCGTCTGGGCAATGGACTAAGCGCATCTGGGCGGATTGGAGCATGGGCGACGCTCCGGATCCGGAAACACTATTGAATAAGAATTTCGTTACCGCAGAGCAGCAAAAGCTTCATTCTGACAACTTCGAGAGGACCGTGCGATCACTGACCGTCCGTGATGAGACTGGCAAAAAAAGGAAATACCAGATCAGCAGGATCCGGATGTCACCGTTTGATGCAGACGGTGATGGGACAAATTTCTTTGGGAGCCCGGGGTATGAGTTTACAGATCTCGAAGAACAGGCTCACATATTCCTGAATGGCAACTATCACCAGATGAGCGTTTTTTACGCGCCCTTTAAATGGCTTCATGTCATGAGTGGTACCAACGACATCCCTGAGGCTATCGAATCGCCAAATCTCATGGAGCCACGCTGGATTGTGATCGTTGATGAGCTGCCACTCGATACCGCCGAAGGTGTTGTGTACGGGGGGGAGCACTCAATCAAAGATAAGCAGCTCAGTCGGCGTGTTGTCGAGATGAGCGCTTCAGGTCATGTGCTGACCGACAAGCTCTGGGAGTTTACCGATGATGGCGTGGTGCGATCGGGCGGCGGGCTCGGTGAGCAGTTCATCTACATGAGTGCAGAGGATTACTTCGCGTTAGATTCTGAAGTGTATAACGACTTTCCTCCAGCGCCCACCACGGGGCCTGATGATTTCGGGATGATCCGCACCGAGCCGCTGATGGTGGAGTACCGGAGTGTAGGGTATTCGGTGGACTCTGATAAGGATGTTGGGCTGACCCGCTTCATTGACTACAAGATGTTTAATCCGGTCGATTTCCCGACACTAAATGACTACAGCACGATCAGCGAACGAGAAATCCCACTGATCGACCGCATCCAGCCGGTCGCCGAAGGTATCCGGCAGGGCGTGACATACGGCACAGACATATCCGGCAACCCGATAGTGAGCGTCCATCCGAAACTCTACAAGAGCCAAACATTCCGAAGCGCCAGCAATCCGCTTGATGTGACCGGTGCCGTTGAGTACGCGGAACTGACACATGAGGCTGATATCCTGGGAAGCATGCCCGCGATGGGCATTGATCCATCAACCTTGAAATACCGTGTGCTCCACACGGTTGTTGAGCGGGACAGCGCTGACCCGGATCTGCCCGAGCACGAGCGTGATATTCTGAGCCGGATGGTGGTGGGTGTGCCCAAGCAGGTCTACCCGAACTCGCCTTTCTATTACCCGGTTGAACGCGAGTTTTACGATCCCGACAAGGGGCACACGGTCTGGTCGTGTTCTGGACTCTTGAAAGATCCAAGCAATCCAACCGATACCGGAGATCCGTATGAATCGCTGACCTTTACCTATTACGAAAGGGATGGGCAGGGGCGATCGAAGCACACGGTGCTTGATGCGGTGGGCGGTATTACCGTGGATTCATCAGATAATCATGCTGATATCAATCACAACACGGTTACGATTCCTTCGTGGCCGATTGACCAGGTTGGGACCCCGTGGATGCGGATCGGACAGACCGATGCACTGCAGTATGTAACATCTTTCAAATACCACGACCGCCATGGGCTGGTGGATGTGTTCTTCCCGAGCGGCCGACGCTGGGCCAAGCGTGTGATCGGGATTGATCGGGATGAGGTTGATCCGGAAACAAATAGTGATTACTTTGGGAGATACGAGCGGGAGTTTATCTTCAATGACCTGGAGTTTGATCAATTAGCACAGAAATGGTTCACGCACTCCGAGGGCGAGGTCAACGATTCCAAGCGGGATACCGGGAGGACCTTTCATCCACCGATTGTTCGCAGACGAGTCCGTTTCAATGATATTGCATCATATGGCAATGGGAACATCCGTGTTTCAAGCACCTTTAGACCAGAATGGGAGATCAAGAACTCCATCAAGATGGTTCTCGATTCCACAGGACGGCTGCAAGAAGCAAGGCTGCTCGAACGCTCCGCGAGCGGCCAGATGTTGGCGGTGGGGACCAAGCAGGTCAATGATCTCGGTGCCCTGTACCGTGAACAAGAAATGGATGGCACGGTCACGATTCAGACACGGAACGCGATCGGACAGACACTCCGTGTGTACAAGGGAACAGTGAGCGGGGATCCGTTTGGGATCGGAGCACCAGGATCTCCTGATAACATGCGGCTTATGAACCGCACCCAGTATGGGTCGAGTGCCAACGATGCGTGGCTGCCGACCGTAGTGCGCCGGTACGATATGTTTGAACCGTGGCACACGGGCGCTTCTGCCAGCTCGCCTTACGAGCCGGTAAGCGACGCACTCGATATGGCTGGTATGCCGACGACCATTAGTTATGACTGGCAGAACCGTGCGGTCCGTACGGATACCTATGCGCGAGGTGTGCTCGATCAATCCGATCCTTTGAATATACAGACTCCAAGGCGTCTGAGCACGACGCTGACCTATCTGGATTATTCAGATCGTCCGTATCTTGAAGTGGTCTACGGGGCAGATTCGGAAGATGGTACGGTAGTGCTTGACACAGCCGGCATCGATCCAACTGGGTATGTAAATGGGGATGAGTTCCCGGGCCATGACACGAACACTCCCGATGTCGGCCAGTTTGTACGAGAGCTTACTCCACTATCTGTCAGCTACACCATTTACAGCCTGAACAATACGACAGTTGAGCGGCGTCAGTATGATCCCGCTGATCTGGCATCAGCCAGCCCACAGTACCAAGCGAGCTACAACTACAACGGCCTTGGTGGGCAGCAGATTTATTCGCAATCACCGGGTGCTCCGATCGGTTACACGATCCTGGACAGCGTTGGCCGTGTGTCTTCTGAGTTGAGTATGTCACCAAACTCTAACTTGGTCCACACCGGTGCATTGAGTCCTGACAACCTCAAGCAACTCACCAGGACGGATTATACATACGACACCGATGGCAATGTCACCGAGACCGTAAGCTGGGTCCGCACCATTGATGATGTCAACGATGAACTCTCTGGATCAAACGCGGTCCGGAACCGGAGCCTGAACTGGTACAACGCGCAGAAGCGGTTGATCGCATCCGCTGAGCTTGGCACCGAGAATGAGATTGAAGGCTACAAAACCCCTGACCCGATTCCCAACGTTTCTTATTCTGTTGCACCTACATGGAACTTCACAACCGGCGAGTTTGATAGGGAAGGACTGCCCGAGTACGCCCTGATCAATCTTAATGAATACGACGAGGAAGGGAATCTCACCCGGACCGTCGACCCCAAGGGGATCGCGACGGCGTATGAGTATTCGAAAACCAACCGTTTGCTCTACAAAACAGAAAATGCAGACGCACCACTGTTCGCTGATCGTTTGATGACCGCGTATCGGTACCAGTATGGCCGAATGATTTCGATGAGCCAGGTCACCGAAGACAATAGATACTCTCCGATCGGCGGGACGGCTCCGCCAGCCCTAGGCGATTTACCAGAGGCTGCCGCAGGGTCCATGAGTGATGTTGATCGGTATGGCGATATTGATCTGAAACACTCAACCGGTGTGGTGTATGGCGCAGAGGTCGTGCAGCTCAAAGCCAACGGGTATGAATACCGCATCCCGGAAACATATAACAACTCTTTGGTAGGGGCATTGCATCTACCCGACGCCACGACAGGTGAGGTTGCAGACGATGCGGATGTACTTCTGCGATATACAACGGCCGGGCATATCGCCGAGCGGTTTGATGCCGCGGGCGGAGCCTTCCGGTATCTTTACGATGAGCTCGATCGCTTGATCAGCATCGAGACAGGGAGCTGGGATCCATCGCAGGCGAATCCTCCAATCTTTGAAGGGGATGACGCGGGCGACCCTACGCAGCCTGGAACCTTTGCCCCGAACGGCGTGATACCGCCGATGGATGAGCCGACCGACAAAATCAGGTATATCGAGTACATCTACGATGATCGATCGGGGATGGCCGAGGTGATCGCGTGGACGGCTCGTGACGGGCCGAACAAGCAGAAAATCTCTCACAGCTCGATGGACTATGACATGCGGGGGATGCTGCTGGCTGAGCGGCAGGGGCACGGGGCTGTTGATGCTCTGGATCTCAAGACCCCGGCGACCAGCTACGAATGGTCGTACGAACCGACCAGCAATACAACTGGCGAAGAAACCGGGCATCATCGGCTTGCTTCGATCGAGTACCCGGTGCCGAGCCCGAATGTGAACTCTCGGAAGCTGACGATGCAGTACGGGGCCGCCGGATCGCTCGAGGATCTGCTGTCTCGGATTTCGGGGATGAACTCGGATATCGGCACGGTCAATGTCGCCGACTTTACCTACACCGCCGACGGTCGGCGGAGCTCGATCGCACTCAAGAACGGGCGGATCACCAATGATCATCGTCTTGACGTGTCCGTTGGTGGACTCGACGGGCACGATGTGCTCGGGCGGATGACTCAGGAGCATTGGAAAGATATTACGGGCGGAGGCAGCGCCACGCTCTATAAGGGTGAGTACGGGTTTGATGCGATCGGGAACCGGATCACGGCCTACATCCAGCAGGTGGATCTGTTTGCCGATTCCGGGATTCCCGGGCTCGAGGTCTCGCGCGACAATGTCCGTTCGACACTCAGCGCCTATGACGACCTCAACCGGCTGGTTAGTGTGCAGATCGGGCAGCTTGGGGATCTGAACGGCACGCCGATCATCGCCGACGGCACGCTCAAGTTTGATGATTCTTGGAATCTTGACGCGGTGGGCAACTGGGTCGCCGATGTCGATCCTGTCACCGGCGCGGTGCTCAATCACGGCCGCGAGAGCGAGGGGTTTATCGAGCACTTCGAGTACGCCCCTGGTATCTCGACACTCGATTCAACACAGATGGCGCACATGATCGATCAGGATGTTACTTGGCGTGATTCGATCTCGGTGCTGACCGATACGACGACAATTGATGGGGTGAGCTCGACGATCGGCGGCGATCCGAACGGCGTGGTCCCGATCTATGACGGTGCCGGCCGCCTGCGGTTCGATGGTCAGTATTCGTACCAGTACGACACCTGGGGCCGTCTGGTGCAGATCAATCGGGCGGAGCCCGCTCTGACGGTGCCCGAAGGCCTTGATACTTACAACCACCTCGGTCTTGTCAAGCACTATGTGTACGACGGTCTGGGTCGATTGATCCGGACGACTTCGCCGATCGATGGCAGCGGTGGTGATCTTGAGACGGTTGATTTCTTCTACGACGGCGTTCGCCGTATCCAAGAGATTATCAACGAGCCAGTGGTCAACGCGATGGCGGCGTCGACGCCTGGTTCTGGTTTGCAGGGGCTCGCTTCGCAGACGACGACCGTCGGCGAGGACACGACGACCGCGACGATGGGGCTGCAGGGCGGGCAGCTCGATCCCGAGCTTGAGCGGAACATCCATCGCGAGTATGTGTGGGGTCCCGGCGATGGCGGGGTCGATGAGATTTTGCTGCAGAGCGATGAGACCGACGAGGAGTACTGGTGTATCCAGGATTCGGGCGGCGATCTGGTCGCGATGGCGAAGGTCGACGGCCAGGCCAATGCGCAGGTCGTGCGGCAGTGGACCTACGGCCCGTACGGCGAGGTCTTGACGAGCGATCACCTTGGCGCGAGCATTGAATCGCACATCGGTCATAAAGGTTTGTTCCTCGATCGGATCGATGAGGGTGCAGAAGTAACAGCGGCTGGTGACGAGTCGCCGAGGCTGGTGCCTGACGCGCACGCGAGCTACCACAACCGGAACCGGACTTATCAGCCTACGCTGGGTCGATTCTTACAGATGGATCCGAACGCCAGCGGGCTTGCGCTCATGAGCGCATCAGCAAGTCACGGCAGCGGGATGGGTGCACTGAGTATCGCCTTCAGCATGCAGGGCATGCTCGGCGACGGCATGAACCTATACCAGTACCTCGGCGGCAACCCGTGGCAGCGGAGCGACCCGATGGGATTGAGCTGGGATCCGTTCTCGATGGTCGATGAGTACATCGCCGAATGGGCTGGCTCTTCAGCTGCATTTATGGATCGGATTGGTCAATCTACTCGTGCAGTTGCTGTGGTTGCAGCGACGATCGCCGCGTATTTACCTTTCCCTGGCGTGGGAATTGCCGGACAACTCGCACTTGCTATATTGAACGGTGAAACACTGACACTGGATGTTATTCTGGAAAGCGCTTTTTATGGTATTCTCCCCGCAGGGGCTGGGAAGTTAGCGATACTGATCAAATCCCTTGGAGGTAAGATTTTTAGAGGCGCTAGTAAGGCGAGTTTGCATTATGGCGTTATGGCCGGGGCAAGGCCCGGGTTTGTGGCTACTATGGCAGGGGCAGCAGCAACAGCTGGTGCGAAATTTTTGGCCTGGCTGAATCGAGGACCTAAGGATTGGACAGTGTATTTGGGTTACAAAAATGGTGCGCCTGTCTATGTAGGAATCACAAAGCAGGGCGTAGGCACGCGGCGAACTCAGCATAATCAAAAGAACCGAAAGAAACACGGGAGCAATGTTGATGATCGTTTCGATCAGTTGGTTCCGATAGCAAGTGGCCTGACTCACAAGCAGGCATTGGCTTTGGAACAGTTTATATATATCGTAACGCCCAGTTATCAAAACGAGCGAAGGCCTATGTCTTCGCGAGGTGTACATGGTGAGTTTTTTGATGATGCAGTCGGTTGGGCTGGAGAGTTTTTCCAGAAGAACAATATGGGGAGATACCTTGGATTTTAGCAGCGAAAATTTATGGAAAGCCATTGCCGATGAAAAAATGGTTGATATCGAGCCTCAAAAATCAATAAGGAGGATACCCAAACCAGGCGACATCTTCGCTACAAAGGTTTTGGGGCATGGGTGGGTTCCGGTTCAAGTGATGCAGATGAATCCTGCGCTGGGTACAGACACGAGCTTGACACTGGGCAACGAAGAGTGTTTTCTAGTTTACATATACAATATAATCGCAGAGAGTATCGAATTTGATGTGACGAAGATCCGTCCAGACAACTTGCTCGCTCCTCCTTTGGTGTTGAACCGAGAGCTGTGGACATGCAAGTATTTTGTGCGTGTGAAGAATATTGAACTGGATGAAAGCTCGTTTGTTCAGCAGCACTGTTTTTGGGATTTAGGAAAGCATGTGTTTCACGACACCTTTGGCAGGTCTATTGAAACCATGACATGGCCCTGTGCCACTAGTGCAGTAACACTTCGAAATGGGTTTGCCAAGATTCTTCACAAGTCATTGCGAACGGGGTTTAATCAGCAGTTGAATCCGTTCGAGTTTGTTGAGTAGCAATCTAGCGACTTAGCGTGCTTCCGTTTTCGCTGTTTGACTTCTACGACGGCGTGCGTCGTTTTCAGGAGATTATCAACGAGCCCGTAGGGTCCAAATATTCGGCCGCGCTGGATTTGTCGGTATTTGCAGTTGATCCGTTGAATATGAAACGCAATCTGCGCACGAGAATGTCTCTTGTTTGCAGAGATTGATTGTGAAACGGGTCAACTCAAGCCGCGGATCGGCGATACGAGCGAATCAGTCCGCCGAGTTGTTCATCGCAAATGACTTTGCCAACTGGCTCAGCCGCTTCAAACGATGGATCAAGCACGACATTGCCGATTCCTTGATGGGGCCGCTCGTGGTTGTAATGCTTCACATACGCATCAACCGCTCGCCACAGATGCTTCTCACCGATGGGAATGATCCGATTGAGACACTCATGCTTGATTGACCGCGTAGGGTCCAAAAACTCAGCCGCGCTGGATTTGTAGGTATTTGCAGATGAACCGGTGAATGTAAATCGCAATCTGCGCACGAAAAAATCTCTTGATTACCAAACTTGATTGTGAAATTGATCGATCTGAATCGATTCAAGCCGCAGCGCGACGGTACGAGCGAATCAGTCCGCCGAGTTGTTCATCGCAGATGACTTTGCCGACGGGTTCAGTTGGTTCAAATGATGGATCAAGCACCACATTGCCCATACCCTGATGGGGTCGATCATGGTTGTAATGCTGGACATACGCATCAACCGCTCGCCACAAATGTTTCTCACCGATGGGGATGACGCGATCGAGACACTCATGTTTGATTGAGCGAACAAACCGCTCGGCATACGCATTGAGATTCGGGCTCTTGGGCGGAAGCTTCACAGACTTAATACCTCCAGAAGTGAGCATCTCGATCATCGCCTTGGTGAACAGCGGATCCCGGTCATGGATCAGGTACTTGTGATTCCGAAGAAACCCATCGAAATCATCAAGCTGCCGTCGGAGCACACGCTCGACCCATGCTCCATGAGGACAATCACTGATCCCGGCGATCTCAACTCGCCGCGTTGAGAGATCAATCACAAAGAGCACATGAAAGCGGGTGAGTCCCTTGGCTGTCCACACCTCAACGGTGAAGAAGTCCATTGCAGCTAACGATTCCCAATGCATCTGCAAGAACTCGGCCCAAGTGGTGCGTTTGCTCCGGTTCGGCGCGGGCTCAAGGCCATTCTCACTGAGGATGTTGGCAACGGTGGTGCGAGCAACCCGATGACCAAGTTTGCTAATCTCGCCTTCAATCCGCTCATACCCCCAGAGTCGATTCTCAGTTGCAATGCGGACAACCAGCTTCCGGATCTCTTGCATTACCCGTGGGCGGCCGGGCTTTCTGACTTTGCTTCCATCATACTTGTTGGCTATCAGTTTGCGATGCCACCGTATAATCGTATCTGGCGTGACGATTGAGCAAACTTCATTGAGTACTTTTCGACCAAGTGCCTTTCCGAGCACAGCAAGTCTTCGGCGTTGATCATCGGTAAGCCGGATTCGCTTGCTACCGAGTTGCTCACGAAGCACCCGATTCTCCTCCTTGAGGTAATCGATCACTAGTTGTTGCTGCTCATTGAGGATGCCAGCGACAATCACGCTGAGGAGTTGCCAGGGATATAGCTGGGGTTTCATGACAGAGAATATAGCCCAGATTTGAACATCTCAGGCATCGACCAAAGACTCGAGCTTTACGAGTCTGCTTTCACGGTTATCCATCAATCGATAGCTAATGGTGCTCTTCGCAAGCTCAGCCCGGTAGTTATTTGATGATGTATCGCGATCCCCGCCCCTGACCAACGAGCTCTAGATGTCCCCTGTCAACTAGATCGGAGAGCCGCTTCTTAACAGTGCCTCGGGCCGCCCCAGTTATGTTCACGACTTCCCCGACCGAGATTCCGCCGTGCTCAATAGCGAGTTCAAGAATGGTGACTGAAAGTTCAGGCATAGATGCCCGCATGATGTTTTCCCGCTCAACCTTTGTTTCAAGTCGCGTTTTTTGTTTCAGAAGTGCCTTCAAGAAAAAGGTGAGCCAAGGAGTCCAACCAGGTGCTTCTTCTTTGAATGTCCCCTGCGTGCGTCTGAGAGCAAGGTAGTAGCCTTCTTTGCTCTCTTCGATGACGCTTTCTAAAGAGCTGTAGGGGACATATGCGTATCCCGATTGAAGCAGCAGCAGGGTGGTTAGCACACGAGATAGCCGCCCATTCCCATCCTGAAAGGGGTGGATGGCAAGGAAGACCACGATAAACATCCCTGCAACAATAAGCGGGTGTGGTGTGCTTTCATTCTGAGTATCGCTGTACCAAGCGAGCAACTCAGTCATTTCTCTTGGTGTGTCGAATGGAGATGTGGTTTCAAAGATCACGCCAACCGATTTGCCCTCTTGATCGAATGCTTCAACACGATTGGAATGGGCTTTGTAGTTGCCACGATGCCAGTCGTCTTTATCCGAAAAACGAAGGAGTGTTGTGTGCAGTTGCTTGAGATAGCTTTCTGTGATCGGGATGGCTTCATAGTTTTCAAAGATGGTTTCCATCACTTCGGCATAGCCCGCAACTTCCTGCTCATCACGGGTTGTAAAGGATTCCATCTTGACACGACCAAGGAGGGCTTCAATTTCCTTATCAGAGAGCTTGGCTCCTTCGATGCGGGTTGATGACCCTACGCTTTCGATCGTCGCAACCTTGCGGAGTTGCTGGAGCCGTTCCGGGGCGAGCTTTCCAAGTGCACGCCATGCGCCCTTAAACTCATCGATTTCAGCAATGAGCGAGAGCATTTCGGGAGTGATGATTAGTGAGTGTGTACATGGCATAGCCATATATTGGCCCAATTAGAGCCGATTGTCAAGTGAATGGCTCTAATTGGCTATAATATTGGATCTGTGTGCCTAAACAGGTCGCTATGAGGCCACGCGAGAGGATGCCCAATCTGGTATGATTGGGACATGGCCGTCGCAACCGAGTCAACCAGGTGCCACACGCTTCGTGTTTGGAGACTGTGCATCCCGGACGCTATCCTCTTTTTTGAACCAGAATCGGCCATGTGGGATCACCACAAAGTCCTGACCCCCCTCATAGGAGCTTAAAAGCACATAACCAGAGGGTCAGTTTTTACAACCCGGCTCAGACTTTGAAGCACGCTCAGAAAAGTGTCTCTGTTGGTTTTTCGAAGAGGGTTGCGCGACCTCTATTGCAACCCAAGACTAATAGGAACCGAGTCGTCCCGATCAGCCGATCTCTTCTGCGCTACCTAATGCGATACAAGCCCGCCGAGACTGTGCAGGGCTGGTACTTCCCAAGCCCTCGGAGCCATGCTCACTGGGATCCTGACAACCTCTCACGGGCGATTCGGGTAGCAAACGCTTCGAATGAGTTGAAATGGACCTGTCTCGATTATCGCCACACCTTCGGCAGCCAGCTCGCCCAGAAGGGGGTGAGCCTGTACAAAATCAGTGCATTAATGGGCAACTCGCCAGAGATTTGCAGGAAACACTATGCGGCTTTAGTGCCAGAAGCGATGGGGGATGAGGTTGAGTTTGGCAGGTCGAGTACTCACTCATTGTTGCGATACAATTGAGAGTAGTGAGTTTTCCATACTCTCTTTTCCAATTAGTAGAAACAAGCATTTGTTATTGCTTCGCTCGGCCCATAATTCCCCAACAATTTTCTTTTCTTTTGAATCGTCGTTAGAGATTCTGTCACCACCTTTGTATTCAACACAAAGAATTCGGCCGTCATTCAGAAGAGCGATGAAATCCGGGTAAAATCTATCAGTTGATGTTGGCAATGAGAAGGAACAGATTGGATGCCTATCGATATTTCGAACCCAATATTTGGTCTCAGGCATACGATCAATAATCTTTGCGCACTCGGCTTCTTCGCCGTTCATGTCTCCGATCATATCATAATAATGTTTATAGAAATCAATCGGGCCTTCGTAGAGTTTGGGCGCAGCGTACTGACCTGCCCCCATATTCTGTACCACTCCCTATGTTAGGGCAGCGGTGTTCCTTTGTCCCATCAGAGGGCTGCGGAGCGTAGCGGAGCAGGCCTCTGATGGGTGATTGTCGACCCGGGTGATCCGAGTTTCGGGTGCTGGAGGTCGATATCCCAGCGATGAATGAGGCCTCGCCGTGTTGTAGTGAGTCCGCCACCGATTGATCAAGACCTTGGCTTCACGCAGCGTGTAGAAAATCTCGCCATTGAGCAGCTCGTCACGCAGCTTGCCGTTGAAGCTCTCAATGAATCCATTCTCCCAGGGACTTCCAGGTTCAATGTACAGTGTCGATACGCCCACATTGCTCAGCCAGTTGCGGACAGCTTTGGCTGTAAACTCAGCGCCGTTGTCTGAGCGGATGTATTTGGGCACACCCCTCGTCGCCATAAGCCATGCGAGCCGCTCAAGCACATCGCCGTTGCGGAGATTTCTCGCCACATCAATCGCAAGGCACTCTCTTGTGTGCTCGTCGATCACTGTGAGCATCCGAAAGCTCCGCCCATCATGGGTCCGGGCTTGCACGAAGTCGTAGCTCCACACATGGTCCTTGTACTCAGACCTGAGTCGGACACAGCTGCCGTCATTAAACCAGAGTCTTCCTCGTTTCGGCTGTTTCCTCGGCACTTTGAGCCCTTCCTTCTTCCAGATCCGCTCGACTCGTTTGTGATTCACACGCCAGCCTTCGAGCCTCAGCATCGCTGCGATTCGACGGTAGCCGTACCTTCCATACATGCACGCAAGCTCGATAATCCGCTGCGTCAATGGCAGTTCATCATCTCGCACATTCGGTAAATACCGCTGCGATGCCCGTGGATGTTTCAAGAGTTTGCACGCCCGCCGCTCGGAGACCTTGAAGCAATCAAGAATCATCTCGACCGCTTCACGCTTCCGGTGCGGGCTTAAAAATTTCCCGAAGCGACTTCCTGGAGCATCGCTTTATCGAGTGAGAGATCAGCGACCAACTTCTTGAGCCGTGCGTTTTCCTTTTCGAGATCTTTGAGCTTGCGGGCTTGGTCGGTTTTTAATCCGCCGTACTCTTTTCGCCAGCGGTAGTAGGTCTGCTCGGTGACACCGAGTTTCCTGCTGACCTCTGGAACGCTCATCCCTTGCCCGAGATGGACCTCGGCTTCTCTGAGTTTATTGATGATCTGTTCTGCTGAATGCCGTTTTCGTGCCATGTTTGCCTGCCTTCCAAATACGCCCATTCTACGAGATTACTCGCATAAAAAATGGACTAGTTTTTGGGGGGCAGGTCAGCTGCGGAACCACTGCCCATCCGCGTTGTGCCATTCGTACTGGAATCGCACTGCTATGCGGTTCTCGCGGAATCCCCAGAGTGCCTTGGTCAAGCGGTAATCCTGCTCGCGGACCCATTTGCCTTTCAGGAACGCGCGAATCTCGTCGCGACCGGTCACAAAGGTATCGCGGTTGCGCCATTGGCTGTCGGGCGAATAGGTCATCGATACGCGATCAGGGTCACGGCTATTCCACGCGTTCTCGGCCGCGCGGACCTTGGCGAGCGCCGTTTCCATGGTGAATGGCGGAACAAGATTAACTGACGAATACTGTGCGTTTTCATTCGATTGAATCGGCATGAAATTCTCCTTTGAGGTGTGGATGTCCGGCGAGCTACCCCGCAAAGGACATGGTCCCTACGCGCGTCAACTCATCTTCTAGTTTCGACGATTTCGTGAGTAGGCCCGTGAATAGCGTGAGCGCGACCGCACCGGCGATCTCCGCGATCTCCTGGTCACTGAATCCACCCGATCGCAGCCGCGCAACTTCCGATTCATCGAAAGTCCCACACACATCAATGATGCACCGCACGAAAGGTGAGTCATGCGCAACTTCACGGCCTCGTGTATCAAACGAAACCAGACTGCTGACCACGACCTTCATTGAGGCAATGCGTGAATACCCACGCTGCCCGGCGAGCATTTGCGCCGCCAACTCGATCATGCGGTACGGCTGCCCCAACTCGCCGATTGAATATCGCGACCATTCCCATGACCCATCCAGTTTCGTGAGTTCCATTAGCACGCGGGCGACTTCGGGAACGTCGTTCAGATCCTGTTCAAGCGATTCGTAAACATCTTCGCTGAACCAGGTGCTCCACTTGCTTTCTTGTTGTTCGATTTCCTGTACCACTGTGCCGCCCCTTTTCTGTTGTTGCGATGCCCCTCGCCCGGCAGCACGCGTGCCGAGCGATATGGGCATCAGTGTCTGTGCTCAGCAAACCGACTCAGCGAGTTCAGCCGGGGTCCAATCGACCGCTGAGAATGCGGTATCGAGCGGTGTGCTGGCGATGTGGTTCGTGTAGTTGGACATCACCTTGACCGCAGTGCCAAGCACAACTTCCAACACGGTGCGTTTCGTGTAGCCGGCAGCGAGCAACGCTTCGATGTCGTCCTGCTCGAGCCATCCGCGAGTCTCATTGACCCGGACGGCGAAGACCCGCAACGCTTCGAGTTTCGGGTCCGTTAGTTCGAAGCCCTGCCGGAGTGCGTCGATCACATCATCAGAAACGCCTTGCGACTTGGAGATGCCTGTGTGCGCGGCCATGCAGTAGGTGCAACCGTTTAAGCGGTTGTTGACCATGAGCACGATCTGGCGCTCGGTTGCCGAGAGGTCCGTTTTGTCAAAAATGCCCGCGAGGGTCATGTAGCCCTCGAGCAGCGCTGGCGCCTCGGCCATGATGCCGAGCAGGTTGGGCAGAAAGCCGAAGGCTTGCTGCGCACCCACGATGAGTTGCTGAGCGCCAGGTGCGGATTCCTCGTTGTGGATCTGAAAACTGGTCATAACGATCTCCTTCTGTCATTGCATGCGATAGCTATGCGGCGAACCAGTTCGCCGTTGGTCTCCCATGCGGGTTGTGTGCGCACGTGCGCGGCTTTGATCAGTCTCGCTCGTCCCGGATCTTGGATTCACCGAGCCCTTGAGTGAGATACACTGCACTATACTGACTAATCTGTATGAGTCAAGGCCTATTCCCGTTAATTTTAAAAATCAGTCGTTTGAGATATCGTAAATAAAGTATTAATTGAGCAAAATCAGTGAAAAAAGTCAAGAAAATGCTCGATATGCATTATTTTTACTTCAACATGCTTACATATCAGTATACTAAATGACGGAATTGACCACGGAGACCTACCTTGCCACCAAGCAGACGAAACGAACTAATTGATGCCGCCATGCATGTGTTCTACAAGCACGGCTTCCACGCATCGTGTATCGATGACATCCTCAACGAGGGCGGCATCAGTCGCATGACCCTTTACAACCACTTCAAATCCAAGGATGAGCTCATCCTCGCGGCAATGCGCAGGCGAGACGAGATCTTCCGTAATCGCTTGATGAAGTTCGTTGAATCGAAAGGCAAGACGCCGCACGAGCGACTCGAAGCCGTTTTTGACTTTCACGAGGATTGGTTCACGGGCGACGAGTTCTGCGGGTGCATGTTTATCAACGCATCAGCAGAGTTTTCGGCCGCCGAATCTGCTCCGCGACGGCTCGCAGCAGAGCACAAACAAGAGATCGTGCGGTATCTCCGTGAACTGTGCGATGCCGCTGGATGCGAGAATCCTGACGAAACGGCTGATCAGTTAAACATCCTAATCGAGGGATCGATTGTGACAGCACGCGTCGTAGGACAAGTGGCCGACGGCGGCTCTAAACCAGGCACTCCGGCGCGGCTGGCAAAGCGGATGGCAAAGCGTGTGCTCGCTGATTGCTGATAGACGTAATGTGTAGAGTGCACAAAGTAATTGGTGTAGGGGGCCAGCGAGTTTGTGTGGCATGCTTGAGGCAATACGTTCAGCCTTCATGTGGCTCTATCCTGCTCTCTGACTCTACTATCGAGTCGGAAGAGCTTTGGATCACCTTGAACTGATTGTCTGTTGATCTGGATTGTCGGTGTCATGCCTCCTCTTCGAGTGGATCGGATGGGATCCCGCCCGACGCCTGCCATTTGCTCATTGGGTGTGTGAGCAGAATGTGCTCCATGCACCCGGTGTTCATTGTGCCAGACCTGAAACTCTTCAAGCTGCTCTTGGATCCGTGCTTCAGTAGGAATGAAGCAACTCGGCCGTAACCAATTCTTCAATGTGCGAAAGAACCGTTCAGTCTTCGCATTGAGCTGCCACACACCGTAGTAGGCAAAAACTAATCGATGAAAAGACGACTGATCAATGTTGATTTTGTAGAGAATGCGATTTGCCAGGGGTTCAGAAACTCTATCCGGTTTTCAAATGAACCGGAGATGAGCAATGACTTGGAGCAATGGGCTGAGCTTGCCGCCTGCCAAATACAATGCTCAAGTTGCGGTGTCAGTATACAATGAACAACACATGGAAATCAATCACGAATGCATGTTTCTCGTGAATCAGCCTCTTTGAAATGTGAATGAGTCAGGCCGCTCGATGGTAATGCCGGAGCAGCCCGCCGAGCCGAGTGTCGCATCTGATCTCGCCTGTTATTGGCGGTGGACCATTACTTATGATCGGGCGATTCCCAATCCCCTGGTGTGGCCGTTCGTGGTGGTAGTGCTCAACACACTCGGAGATCAAATAATCAAGATGCTTCCCCCCAACTGGGATGAAGTGATCAAGGCACTCGACTTTGAGTGACTTGATCCACCGCTCAATGTGAGCGTTCATCAGCGGTGCTTTGATCGGTAGCGGGTATGGCTTCACACCTTCGCATTGAAGTGTTTCATTGAAATCCCGCGAGTAGAGCACATCGTTGTCACGCACAAGAACGGTGGGGGGCTGAAGACCAAGTTGCTCTACCATCAATGGAAAACATTCGGCGACCCGACACATCCAATCGTTGGTGGGGTGTTTAGTAGCGTTGGTGACAATGATCTTTCGGCTCTCAATGTGCATGAATACAAGTGTGGTGTATCGCTTGAACCCTCTCGGAGTGAGCACTTTCTTGTGGAAGAAGTCACAGGACCAAAGCGTTTTCGCATGCCGTTTGAGAAACTGATTCCAGACTGGTTCCACGCGATCCGGCGCAGGCTCAATGCCATACTCTTTGAGGATCGATCGCACCGTAGTTCTTGAGACCGACACGATCCCGAGCTTGCGAAGTTCACCGAGGATTCGCGTGTATCCCCAACCCGGAGTCTTCGCCATCTGCAGGACCAGCTTCTTCAGCTCTCGCTTCGTTGGTGGCCGCCCGGTCTTCGCCTTGAGGCTCCGTTTCTTGTGTTCGTTTGAACGAAGCCACCTCTGGAATGTGCTGTATTGAACAATCGAGATTAGCTCTCGCAATGCCGGGCCTACAGCCTTCCCAAACCGGATCAGTCTCCGTCTTTCTCGGTGAGTCAATGAGATCCGCTTGGGGAGCTTTCCTCGAAGGATCTGATTCTCAACCGTGAGGAACTGGAGTTGGGCGATGAGCTGGTCTTGGTCTGACCGACCGAAAGCCAGCAGTTTCGGAAAATGTGGGGCATTCATGAGCAATCCAGGGCGCGGATAGGGTTTTTGAACCCCTGGAGGGCGGGGTTTCTGCTAAAATATAGGTGATTCTAGAGAGACTGAATGCCACATGTTTGAACACACTCCGGTAACGAACAGGATCCCTCTCAATCCCTGCCAGTCGCTCATTCGGTGTATGGGCATCATGCGCGCCATGTACTCTACATTCATTGTACCAAAGTTGAAACTCTTCGAGCCGTTCCTGGATCCGTGCTTCAGTAGGAATGAAGCAACTCGGGCGTAACCAGCTCTTCAATGTGCGGAAGAACCGCTCGACCTTCGTATTGAGCTGCCAGACACGGACTTTACATAGGACATGGGTGATGCCTTGATCCCGGCATGCTTTGGTAAACTGTTGTCGAAACTGCGAGCCGCGATCACTAATCAAGAACCGAGGCGATGTGCCCGATTGCTCTGTAGCGATCTTGATTAGCTCGGTCATATCATCAGTTGTAACTCGACGATTAAACGCCTGTATTGCTAGGAGTTTCCGAGAGTACCCATCGAGCACCGCTGCAATCTCAAAGCGTTTCCAGAGTATCCTCATTTCAGTGATATCGGTATGCCAGACGAAGTGGGGGAGCTTCGGGCTTAACGGGTGTGTGGCATCCCCAGCATTCGGAGTAGGAGCATGACCTCGCCAGCGATCAGCTTTGGATCGATCTTCTTCAAGGATTCTTCGAACAGATGACCGACTGATCTGGATCCCCGCCCGGATCATGTGCCGTGCAATGGTCTTCGTCCCGAACTCCCGTTCAGGACACAGCCGCCGGATCTCATGCACGGTCCATCGTACGGCTTCATGCAACCGATTCCATGGTGGTGTGCCGAGTAAACGCTCTGCTCTCCCTTTGTCACGAAGTGATCGTCGCCAGTTTCGGATCGTGTTGGGATGAACCCCAAAGCGAAGTGCAGTTTGTTTAGAACTCCATCCTCTGAGTACCGAAAGCTGGAGTATCTCAGCCCGTTGCCTTGGGTCGAACTGAGCCCGCCTCCGTGGTGCTTTCGCCATCCGCTGTGACCGAAATATGGCCACCTCGCGTTCGAGCAAAGCGGTCTCTGTATACAGATGATCACGCTGTCCCAACATTCTTGTCATCGGAGCCACATGGGATAATGCACGAGTTCGAGCAAGCCCGTATCCTTGAGCCTTGGCGAGCGCAATAGAGTCAATCAGGTGCCACAAACTCGGCGATTTCGTCGGGATCCCTCGCGTTATGCGATGTCCGGGTGTTGGCCTATTGACAGGGTGGATATCGCTTGAAATCGTTGCTTTGTGCCCATTCATGGCTGATAGTAGCGAGAATCAACGCCGATTGGCATTCAAAAAAGCGGACAAAACGGACATCAAAGACCACAACAAGCTGCTGGCCCCCACGGTACGGGGCAAAGAGGCTCATAATCCGAGAAGACCTCGCCCATAGAGAGCGCGAGAGACTGTTTGACATATCTAGGATCTCTCCCCGTTGAGACAGCCCATTTCGTAAAAAATTTCAATTCAAGGATTATAGGGTTTACAGCACGAGATGTAACTGTTACATTGTGAGTGAGAAACAGTTACTATTTTACGGGCTCGAACCGTTTAATCATCAGGGGCAATGGAGCTCTTGGGGCAACCACGAGAAAGGCCATCAAACGGCCAAGGGAGATTGAAAGATGAAGAATCAACAAAGAACAACAATCTGTGGCCTTGTAGCAATGCTTGCAATGGCATCTGGCGCAAACGCAGGGATCGAACTGACAAACAGCAACCGCGGATTCGAACTCGGCGATGTCTCAGAATGGGTGTCATTTCCATCAGGTAGCTCTACCTTTACTGCAACAAGCGATGCATTTTCAGGAAACTTCGCTGGTGAAGTAAACAACAACGCCACAGGGTCTGCAGCGGTTGTTAAGCAAGCAAATCTGGGAATTGGACAAGTCGGAGCATTCCAAGAAGTCACCATCTCATTCATGGCCAAGGGTCTCGGAGTAGCCGGCGGCGTTTCGTTTGCTGAGTTCTTCTCAGAAATCGATGGTGGTGGTGTATCCTCATCAGCTCTTCTAGGTGGCGCACCATTGTTTGTGTCAAACGATTGGCAGGAATACAACTTCACGACCACAACCGGAGCTGATGTGAGCGCCGGCGTAACACTGCAGTTTGCTGTAGTCACCGGCGCCAACATCGGGAGCACCATGCAGCTCTTTATTGATGATGTGTCCGTCACCATCGTTCCCGCACCAGCTTCAGTAGCACTACTCGGACTTGGCGGCCTGGTCGCCACCCGTCGTCGTCGCTCATAATCCCCTTGAGTGGATTAAAGATTGAACGGGACACTGGCCCTCAGCAGGGCCGGTTTCTCATTGCATGAATAACGGTCAAGGTGCGACCAAGTTGCCGGTGTGTTAAATGCTTATAGGTATAGGGTTTGCGAGCTTTAGACGGAGTTTTTCTCGATCACGCAAGGATGAAGGTGGTAAAAATGAGTATTCCTAGAACCCTGATTGCTGACAAAAGAGAATCCCAAGCTGATTGGTTGATATGATTGCCCCTCTCGGATTTAGCCCTTTGTGTAGTAAGGATGATTGGATGCCGTTTCAAGAAAGCTTTACATGGGGAGTCGCATCAGCGGCGTTCCAGATCGAGGGTGCAACATCAACAGATGGGCGTGGTCCGAGTATCTGGGATGAATTTTGCAACACTCCAGGCAAAGTTTTCGACGGGCACACAGGGGAAATCGCCTGCGACAGCTATCACCGAATAGATGAAGATATCGATCTTATCTCGAACCTCGGGGCGGGCGGTTACCGCTTCTCGATCTCATGGTCGCGTCTCTTCCCCGATGGAACAGGTGAACCAAACGAAGCGGGTTTCGCATACTACGATCGGCTAATTGACGCCCTCCTCGCCAAGGGGGTTGAGCCCTGGATCACACTCTACCATTGGGATCTCCCCTCAGCACTTTACAAAAAAGGCGGTTGGCTGAATCCCGAATCGCCTGAGTGGTTCGCGCGCTATACAAAGGCTGTTGTCAATCGGTTTTCCGATCGCGTGACCCACTGGTTCACGCTCAACGAGCCTCAGATATTCCTCGGCTTAGGTATGAACGAGGGGACGCACGCACCAGGTGACAAACTCAGCCGTAAGGAAGTTCTTCTCGCAACACATCACGCCCTGCTTGCCCATGGGCGGTCGGTTCAGGTAATCCGTGAATACGCAAAGAAAACACCCGTAGTCGGCTTTGCTCCTGTGGGGGGGCTCCAAACACCGGCCACAAACTCGCGTGAAGACATCGAGGCCGCACGCCGAGCAACCTTCGATATTGATTCCAAGGGATGGACCTACAACTACAGCTGGTACTGTGATCCGGTGATCCTCGGGCATTATCCTGAAGTCGGGCTGGAACTCTTCGGCGATGATGTCCCCCGTTGGACCAGCAAGGACATGGAGGTCATGTGCCAGCCACTGGACATGTTTGGTGTCAATATCTACAGCGCAGGGGTTGTACAAGCCAAAGAAAACGGAGAACCCGAACTCCTCGACTCTGATCGAGGCTACCCAACCACCATGTTCCGTTGGACGATCAATCCATCCTCCATGTACTGGGGCCCAAAGTTTCTTCAGGAACGCTACAACCTCCCTGTTGTAATTACAGAAAACGGGCTCGCTTCGATGGACTGGATTCACCTCGATGGGAAGGTGCACGATCAGGCCCGGATTGATTTTCTCACCAGATACCTCTCAGAACTCAAACGCGCAAGCCGGGATGGAGTTGATGTCCGTGGGTACTTCCATTGGTCGATCATGGACAACTTTGAATGGGCTGAGGGATACGCGCTCCGGTTTGGGCTGATTTATGTCGACTACAAAACCCTAAGAAGGATCCCCAAAGAGTCTTATTTTTGGTACTCAAAGGTGATCGACTCAAATGGGGCTCTGGTCCCGGATTCCAAGGCCTGTGAGTCTGTAACAGTCCCATAACACCACGTCCTATTTGCAAAAAAGTACCAAAAATAGATAGTTTTGGGCTTGGAACTCGGAGAGATTCTGGTACACTGATGTAACTGTTACATCAGTGAAGAACCAAACTCCCGATATAGAGACGTTCAAGGTTCTTCATCAAGAAATAAGTCATAACCACCACTCAGTATTTGAAGGAGACAAACTCATGCGACGCTCACTCGTTACAGCCGCCGTTCTTGGACTTGCCGCATTCGGCGCCAATGCCCAGAACTTGATGCAAAATGGAAGCTTTGAAATCCCAGGCCCTGGCTTCTTGCTCTTTGAAGATTATCAAAACTTTGGGAATATCTTCGCTGATATCGGCGGCGTTGAAGTTGTTGCTCAAGACGGGACAACTTCCGCCAAAATGTTTGGCGCAAGCAACGGTTCCCAGAGCGATCAGGTGCTTCTTCAAACCGTTACCGGCATCATGCCAGGTGAACTTTACACGCTCTCCTCATGGGTACTCAATCCATCAGCCGACGCGATCGGTTCTGAAAACATCATCTTGATTCAGATGAACTTCCAAGATGCAGGTGGGGCAAACATCGAACAGCCTGAAGCTCCAGCAATCGATATTGTAAATGATCCGTTTGATACATGGATCGAAGCATCCGTCAGCGGAATCGCCCCTCCCGGCACCGCGCAGATTACTGTTGCGCTGCTCCACATCCAGCTCGGTACCGATGCCGGATTCCCAACGCAGGAAGGCGGAGCTTCATTCTGGGACAACATCCAACTCGTCGCTGGTTCCGCCCCTTGCACGAATCCAGCTGATCTGAATGGAGATGGCACACTTAACTTCCTTGATGTGTCGCTGTTCCTTCAACTCTTCGGCGACGGCTGCCCATAAGAACTTCACACAACTCTCATGAAAGGGCGGGCCTCACGGCCTGCTTTTTTAATGGCCTTAGCCCTTCACCGCACCACTGGTCAGCCCGGAGATGAACTGCTTCTGCAGCACAAGGAACAGAACAGCAACCGGAGCAACCGAGACAACAGTCGCAGCCATCAGCAGCCCGTAGTCCGTGCGGTACACACCCCGCAGCTGGGCGATCGCCACCGAAAGTGGCTGTTTGGACGCAGACTGAAGCACGATTTGTGGCGAAATGAAGTTGTTCCACATCCCCAGAAAAGTGATCAGCAAAAACGCACCGATCATCGGGCGAATTAGCGGCATCACAATGACCATGAAGATCCCAATCTCTGAACACCCATCGATTCGTGCCGCCTCAATCAACTCGTCAGGGACAGATTGCTGGACCGCCTGACGAAACAAGAAAACACCGAACGCAGGCGCAAAGGTCGGAAGAAGCAAGCCCCACACAGAATCTAAGAGCCCGAGATGGTACAACAACTCGTAGCTGGGCGCGATCAGCAGCGTCGGGGGGACAATGAGCGATCCCAGCACGACCAGAGTCATGAGGGTTCGCCCACGAAACTTGGATTTGGCCAAGACATATCCCGTTGCCGCGGATAAAAATGTCGCAAAGACTGCGCTGGTCGATGCGTAAAATATAGAGTTTATTGCGGCTCTCCCGAATCCCATATCCAATAGATTCGTGTAGTTGTTTAATGTCAGCGAATCCCATGCGATCCCAAGAAAGCCATCCCCAGGAGGGAAGAACATACCACTGAAAAAGTCTTCACGTGATTTAAGCGAAGCCACAAGCAGCCAAGCATATGGCAACAGCACGATGGTCGCCAACAACAGCAGGATCAGGTGCGTCACAGACCGGGAGACTTTAGAGCGTCTTTCAGAACTCATCGCATGGCCTCCTCTCTGCGGACCATCCAGATCTGAATCAATGCGAGCCCAATAAGCATGAGTGCAAGTGCCCATCCGACCGCGCTCGCATACCCGAGGTCGCCAAGCTCAAATCCGTTCTGATACAAATACATCACGATGGTGAGCCCTTGATTGTTTGGGCCGCCGTTGCCTTGGAGGAGAATGTATGGGAGTTCGAAGAGCTGGAGCGATCCGATCATCGACAAGAGCACCACAAAGGTCGCAACAGGCCGAACCGAGGGAATGATCACATGCTGGAGCCGATTCAATGGCCCAGCCCCGTCGATTTCAGCAGCCTCTAGTAATGAGTTGTCAACATTCTGGAGTGCCGCGAGGAAATAGATCATATTGAACCCGACATACAACCACAGCGAGATCAGAATCAGCGTGGGCATAATGTACGATTGGAGCCAATCGATCTCCAGCAATGATGCGTCAGTAGTGATCCAGGCGAGCGTGCGATTGACGAGCCCCGCCCGTTTCTCGAAAGCAAGAGCTCCGAGCACGGACACAAAGACCAGCCCCATGAGTTGCGGGCTGAAGAATATCAAACGGTAGATTGAGCGTCCGCGTAGCCGGCGTGAGTTGAGCACCAGCGCGAGGCCGAACGCCAGTGGGAGCTGTATGAATAGCGACCCGAGCGTGTAGATGAGTGTGTTTCTGATCGCTTTCCAGAATACGGGATCCTCAATAAGAAGTTCAAAGTTCTTGGTGCCCACGAAAATCTGAGTTTCTGGGCCGTAGGTCTGGTTGAGAGCTAAAAACGCGGACTGAATCAGCGGGTAGACCATAAACACTACAAAGAGCACGATAAACGGGGTCATCGCCGCCCAAGCGAATACGACCCGTCTGTCTGGAGAACGCAAACTCATTGCGAATCGACCCCCGTAAACGCGTTGCGGGTCATCTGGCGTTCGATTGCACTTTGCGCTCGTTCCAGTTCCCTCTTGGCTTGCTCAATCAGAGATGATAGAGAAACTTCGCCTGACGAATCCTGCGATCGGTTGAGCATGTTTATCGCTGCGTCTCGGATCTCAAGTACCGCGTTATAGTTGTATGGTGAAGATGACCGGATCGGAATCTCCGGTGCCAGATCAATGAACATCAAACCCTTGGGTTGATCCATAAAGAATGGATCCGGCTCTCCATAGACCGGGTCGTCCCAGAGCGACCGGATCGGGGAGATGATGTCCACCTTCCGGTAGAGCACACGCGCAATCTCCGGAGATGTATACAACTCGATCGCTGTGTCCCATGCCTGGTCGAACTCCTCGGATGTCTTCGGAAATCCGAGCATGGTCCCGCCCCGCACGCTTGTTCGACGTCCGCCCGGAGTAAAAGCAGGAAGAGGCATCAGCTTCATCTTGCCCGCAATCCCAGGCACATGCATTTTCCAAATCGAGCACATCCAGTCAGGGCACAGGTATGCGATTGCCTCACCGTCCACTCGCGCTTGATGACCCCCAGCACTAAACTCGTCTATGTCCGTCGCAACACGCTGGTCGCCTGCACACCATGAAACTATCTCAGCGAGCAGCTCCGCATTGATTTGGGTATCAAGGGTCGGGATGCCCTTTGCATCAAAGAGCTGCCCTCCTCCCTGCAGCATCAACAACTCGATATTGTCCTGCTGGGTCACCCACATGGAGAGTGGGTAGTGGTCCGGGCGTCCATCCGCATCTTTGTCAGCCATCATCGGGCGGAGGAGCGTAAAGAACTCGTCCCAAGTCGTCGCTAGCGAAAGATCGATCCCAGCCGCTTCAGTCAGATCCGCCCGGTACGCGAGCATCACCGGATGGACATCATGCGGGAGCCCGTAAGTATGCCCATTGACACTCCAAGGGCTAAGCGACGGTGCGTTGATCTGGTCGTACAACCCCTCTGCTTTGAGCCGGTCGGTGATGTCCCGGAAGCCGATCGCCTCGGGTGGACCCATGAATACCTGTCCCACCGTTGCACGCTCGACCTCGATCATGTCAGCGGTCGGGAGCCCGCCAAAGAACCCACTCATCATCCGGCTCTTTATCGCGGGGATGCTCAACAACGAGAGCTCAATATTCTTTCCTTCAATGTCTCCGCCGGCTTGCTCGCTCATCTGCTGGAGCATCGGAGTGTACATCGCCTCGTGCTCGGGCGAGAACACCCACATCTCAAGATCGTCTGATGATCTCTCGATCGAGAACATAAGCGTGACCCCGCTGAGAACAAAGAGTGAAGCGATAATCCAGACCCCAGTGGAGAGGTGTCTCAGTGAGAGCAGTGCTAGCGTCAGTGCGTGTCTCATGCTGAAGTCTGGTCACATTGGGTTTACCGTTCCAGTTCGCCGTTCTCATTGATCCTGATCGGCTTCTCTGGTGGGTAGGTGGTTGATTCCAGCACTTCAAAGTCCGTTGGGCGAACTTCTCGATATTCCTCGGCAAGGATTGATTCGCTTGCCCGAGTGATCCATCGGGCGGCCTCAATCCCAAGAGAAACAGCATCCTGGCACACAGCTGTATATCTAGGATAAGTCTGGAACCGAGTCACAGAATCATCGAATCCAACTATCGAAAGATCCCGAGGGACCTTGATGCCCAGCCGCAGGCATTTGTGCAATGCACCAATGGTCGACATCGGGTTGGTAAAGTAGATCGCGGTGGGGGGGGCTTCGAGTTCGAGAAGTCTTGTGAGCATAATCTCACCGCCCGCAGTGTTAGCCTCGGCCTTGACGATCAATGATTCATCGATCACAATCCCAGCATTCTGCATCGCTTCAATATACCCAGCAAGGCGGTCCTGGTGATCAGTATCCATCGTATTGTGGATGGCCAGTCCAATCCGCGAGTGTCCAAGCCCGAGCAAATACTCAACAGCCTTCCGAGAGGTGTCGCTTGAGATCGAGTCGATGTAGTTGACTCGATTGTCTTCGGTGCGATCGGCGAGCAGCAGAACCGGGAAGTGCTCAGCTGCAATTTTCTCAACCAACGAAGTGTTCCCTAGTGAACGCAGGAGAATAGCACGAACGCCCTTGCGATGGAAAAACTGTGTGTAGCTCTCGTCACGGTGCTTGTCTCTTTCGGCACTGATGAAAGTTAGGTCATGTTTCTTCTCATAGACGCCGCGAAGGATGCCCGAAAGGAGGGCCGCTTCAAAGTCACCCATATCAGACTTGACGGGATCATCAGGGTATACAAGTCCGATGACATTTGTTGGTTTGAGACCAGTCGAAGGACGGTACCTCGCAAGTTCTGCCGCTTCGAGTACACGCTTGCGTGTTGTTGGGCTCACCCCTTCATGATGGTTGATCGCTCTGGACACCGTTGCAACGGAAATCCCTAGTTCTTGAGCGATTTGGCGTACTGAACTCATCTGTTTATTTCCGTCCTAACTCTCGGTCTTCGACTTTCTTATCGTCCGGAGACCATAGGACTGAATAGGTGGATCTCCCAGTATCCTTGTCAAAGAGATCATTCGCTTCTACACCATCAACATGTCCATCGGCAAAGGCCATATTTGCGCCGCCTTCGACTTTGAATGGCTCGTCTCGGCGATTCGGATGACGGTAATACGGGATGTAGCTGGTGGGTTCGAGTTCAATATCTCCGCCCATCTCGGGCGCCCGAGGAAATGATCCAGTGCCACGCCAGTTTCCCTGTGTCCAGTCATCGACACCCTCGCTGCCACCGAATCGTTCTCCTGGTAAGCCTTTAGACCCAATGCTTGCACCAGAGAACCATGTCCGGTCGCCGCTCTCTGATTCAATCTCGGAAATCCAGATACCCCATGATTCGGCGAACAGGACTGTCGAGCTGCTCCGATCCACAGTGTTATTGAATGCCCTCCCCATTTGATATGTATCTTGGTTATCTCGGAAGGTTCCCGGCTTGTAATAGACCGATGTTCCGTTAGAAAAATTTGGGCTAATCTCAGCCGCAGATGCCGCCCAATAGTTCATGGTGTACGAGCGGGCAGCATCGGGATGATTGGGGCATTCCATGACAGTTCCGCCGACGGTCATGTTCTCGACGCTGTCGGCAGCGACATTCCGGAAGTCTTCTTGGGGAAGGTAAAGGCCAATCCGATTGACATCGTACCAAACCATGTTCCGTTTACCATTCTCAGGATCAATTACAAAAGGACCGCCCAGTACAGGCGGAAACTTGCCCCTGTAATCATCCGAGTACAGAACTGTCGCCGCGCTCAACTGTCGGAGATTAGACTTACACAGCACATTTCGAGCACTATCCCGTGCCTGTCCAAGTGCCGGGAGCAAGATCCCAATTAACAACGCGATGATTGCGATCACCACTAACAGTTCAATCAAGGTAAATGCATTCGTGGGCTTTGTTGCCGCTGTGGAAATTTTCTTGATTTGCATTGTGTGCTTCCTAAGAGAGGTGGAAACCGGCAGTAACAGTTACATCATTGTGTCAGATTTTGACACATATGTCAAGCCTTGGATGAAATTTGAAGTTGAATAATCGCTAACACGCAGATAACAAGGTGGTTACGGTCTAATTTGGTGATAATTTATGTGATTTTTGTTCACAATTCACAGATTTTCACAATCCGATCATCGCAAGACAATTGAAACTGTTACGCTGTGGTTATGAAAAAACCACACTTTCTCGTCCCCGCTCTGTTGGCACTAGGCTCAACGCAACTGTCCGGATGCGCAGGGAATCAGTTCAGCTCGAGTAGCGTGATTATTGAATCAACCGCTGAGGGTTCAAGATTGAAGCGCAATGGAGAGCCTTACACGATTCTTGGCGTGGGAGGAACGACGAATCTAAAGCTACTCAGTTCGCTCGGTGGAAACACCATCAGGACTTGGGATGCCGAGGGAATCGCTCCACTGATGGACGAGGCGCACGAACTGGGGATCGCCGTCGTTGTCGGGATCTGGCTTGAACACGGCCGCCACGGCTTCGATTACTCAACCCCAGAATCAAAGAAAGAACAGTTGGATCGAGTCGAGCAGTTCGTGCTCCAGTTCCGGGACCATCCCGCCCTACTCGCATGGGGAGTGGGAAATGAGGTCGAACTTGGCGGGAGTCTGGATACTGCAATCCTGCAGATCAACGACGCCGCCGAAGTCATTAAATCATTCGACACGAACCACCCCACGATGTCGGTGATCGCCGAGATCGGGGACGATAAGGCGATCCGAATCCAAAATGAATGCCCTCAGATTGACATGCTCGGCATCAACTCCTACGGCGGCCTAGGGAACTTGGCTTCCCGAATCAAGAAACAGGGTGTCACGCTCCCATATGCGATCACCGAGTTCGGGCCGTTGGGTCACTGGGAAACCGGGAATACACCCTGGGGCGCACCTTACGAGATGAGCAGCACAGCCAAGGCGGAGTTCCTCAAAGCCAACTACCAAAAGACCATCGAGCCAAACCTCGGCAAGCAATGCTTGGGATCATTCGCGTTCCTGTGGGGACATAAACAAGAGAAAACCTCTACTTGGTACGGATTGCTGCTTGCATCAGGTGAAACAACCCAGAGCGTAGATGTACTCTCAGAGTTGTGGACTGGTAAAGCAGTGGTCAACGGGGCGCCCCAGGTCCAATCGATGCGGCTTGATGCCGATGTAGGCGCGCTGGTTGGCGGGCAACAGGTCCAAGCTCAACTCGAAGCGTCTGATCCTGATGGCGACGCGCTCTCAGTACAATGGGAAGTAGTCAGAGAATCGAGCGTCGTATCAGCGGGCGGCGATCACGAGGACGCAATCGATCCGATACAAGTTGAAATTACAGAACAAACCGCTTTGTCCTGTATAATCTCGATGCCAAGCGAAGCGGGTGCGTACCGAATTTTTGCAACAGTCCGAGATGGTCGAGGCCACGCAGGGACGATCAATCTTCCAGTTTTGATTATTGAATGAATCCACCCAAAACCTTGTTTCCGATTACGGACAGCCAACCCCAAACATCGACAGGAACACCGAGACATCTAAGAAGTTCAGGTTCCCATCTTCATTGAGATCAGCCGCGGGATCCTCCGCTGAGAACGCAGCGAGAAACGAGGAAACATCAAAGAAGTTCAGCTGCCCGTAAGGCTCGTCAAAGTCAGCAGGAGAGCACGGGCCGTTGCTTGTCAACCCAATCGAGTTGAAGTTGTATTCCTGCCCAAGAGCAGAGTCGTTTACAAACCGTAAGATCTGCTCGCCCCCCTCAAGCTCGATATTTGCTGAGACGGTCGTCCAGTTTTGCCAGCCGCCTGTAGAGGGAACCAATACGGTCCCGCTCACATCGACGCCATCAGATTCCAGATGGAATGATCCGCCTGTCGACAGCGACGCGACCCGTGCATCAAGCTGGTACAGCCCGGCTTGCTGGACATGGACAGTATATTCGAGCCATTCGTCCTGACAGAGCCAGCCGATATTGAACCCGCCCTCTGTTGCAGGCTGAATATCAACCCCAGTATCGCGGTATGCACCGCCGTTGTTCGATGCGTCGCAATCGTGGTAACTCTGTCCCTCGGTGCCAAGATCAAAGTCCTCCGCCTCAATCACACCGGGGATCAAACTCGGTTCGGCGCCAAACGGGGCCTGCTGGAGCTGGTATACGCGTACATAATCGACTTCCATGGTCTGCGGGTAGCTCGCCGATCCGTTCGGATTGCCAGGCCAGTTCCCCCCAACCGCAATATTGAGAAGGATGTGGAACTCCGAGTCAAACGGCGCCCGTTCGTTGCCCGGAGCGGCCGATGAGAACCATTGGTTGCTGTTGACGCTGTGGTACTGCTGCCCGTCGATGTACCAACGGATTTGATCAGGCTCCCATTCGACGGAGAAGACATGAAAGCCCGCTGAGAAATCGGTGCCGTTGTTGAATGAACCACCATTGAGCTGGTTGTTGGGCCAGTCAGATCCGTAGTGGATGGTGCCGTGCATGGAGTCGGCATTATTGACCGATTCCATGACATCAATCTCGCCCGAAGATGCCCACCCGCCGTATGGGGAGTTGGTCGGGAGCATCCAGAATGCAGGCCAGACCCCGGAGGTCGACGGGATGATCATCCGTCCTTCGATCCGCCCATAGAGGAACTCGTGCATGCCCTTGGTTCGTATGCGTGCTGAGGTATATGGCTGGCCACCAAAGCTCTCTTGGCGAGCCGTAATCTTGAGTGTGCCGTTAGATACACTCACATTGTTTGCAAAGTTTGTGTAGTACTGGAGCTCGTTGTTGCCCCATCCGGCGGGCAATCCATACGCAGTGCCCGTTCCAGTCTGGGTTTCCCAAGAGCTGGAATCGAGCTGCGTGCCATCGAACTCATCACTCCATACCAGTTCGTACACCTGTCCCTGAGCGTGCATGGCTGAAAGAGCGATGGAGGCTGTGAGTAAGATTTTTTGCATGTTTATCACTTTTTGAGGCTCCGGAACAGCGCGTAACTGTTACATTATCGTACAGTCTCATGCTGGGCATTCAATTCGAAACTGCTCAAATTCATGTAAATAAACCGTTTTGTTCGCCTCTCTGTTATATGCCAATGAGAGGATGCTTAAGGATTAGATCAATATGGCCTCCATTCGACTCCAGAATCTGACCAAAACATTCGACGACGGGCTCACGGCGGTGGACAATCTGAATCTGGATATTAAAGACGGCGAGTTCGTGGTCTTTGTAGGCCCATCCGGATGCGGAAAATCAACAACCCTCCGCATGATCGCCGGGCTCGAATCAATTTCTTCTGGGACCATCTCGATCGGTGATCGCGTGGTCAACACCGTCGCCCCAAAGGACCGGGACATAGCAATGGTGTTCCAGAACTACGCACTCTACCCCCACCTCAGTGTTGGAGAGAATATGGGCTTCGCACTCAGGATGAGCAAGATGCCCAAAGAAGAAAGACAAGAGCATGTACTCGAAGCAGCAAAGATGCTCGGACTCGAGGACATCCTGAATAAAAAACCAGGTCAACTCTCAGGCGGCCAGCGCCAGCGTGTCGCACTAGGTCGCGCAGTGGTCCGCAAGCCCTCAGTCTTCTTATTCGATGAGCCGTTATCGAACCTTGACCCCGATCGAAGAGCGTCAACCCGTGCTGAGATCCGACGTATCCAACGCGAACTGGGGACTACCACCGTTTATGTGACCCACGACCATGAAGAAGCGATGGCCCTTGGGGACAAGATCGTAATCATGGACGAAGGATTGCTACAACAGGCCGGACCGCCAAGCGAGTTATTCAACGAACCAGTGAACAAGTTTGTCGGGACTTTCTTAGGCTCACCAAAGATGAACATCATCCCAGCCATACTCGACCGAAACAATGAAAATGTTGCGGGCACATTTACAGCCGGGGCTACCAAAATCAGACTGCCACTGGGCTCCGAGCAAATCCCAGCAAACTTGAGTTCTGGAGATGAGATCGCCCTTGGGGTACGCCCGCATCTGATTGAGCCGATGGGGGCTACCAAGCCGGGATCTATTCTTCTTACTGGCGATGTGACTGACATTGAACGCCTTGGCTTTGCCTTAGATGTTCATATTTCAATCGGAAGTCAGACATTGCTTGCTCGGATGTCAGGGAACTTCGACTTTACGATCAATGACCAAATACAGTTTGCGATCGATCCGACCAAAGTCCATGTCTTTGTCAATTAGGGCGATTTTGACCCCGAATCATCAATTGGCTACTCGAATACGCCGGTTTTAAACAAAAATAGAACAAGTGTGTTTGCGATCAAAAAAGAGCAATTTCTGCTATTTTCTCAAATTGATCGACTTTCAGGCTTGCTTGGGTGAGCAAAATCGGTCATAGTAACAGTTACATTGCACGCGAAAGTGTTTCTCGTGGGTGTATCTTGTTCTGCTCGAACATTTCAAGGAGAGAAAGAAATGAAGAAATCACTATCAGCCTTGTGCGCAGTCGCACTCGCAGGCACGGCTGCTCAAGCAGCAACAGTTAGCGTCAATGACTCATCAGCCCCCTGGCTGGGATACATGAATGTCTTTGAGCTCCCAGCAAACGGCGGCGCATTCCTCTGGGGCAGTGGTTGGGGTATCGCAGATCTCAACGCAGTCTTCGATGACGGTGCAGGAACCGTGACCATGAGCCCTAATACCATCGGTGACCCCGACCCATACTGGTACCAAGGCGGCGGAGCTCCTGGTAATGCAGGCAATAAGCTCATGGAAGCCAACATGTACCAAGAACTCAACGATGGGTCACTCTCGGGAACGAATGTGAACTTTAGCGGAGAGATCAAATCCAACACCTTTACATCAGCCCACTCAGCCACAGTGTTTATCCGTGACTACGCGGCTGACTTTAGCTCGTTTAACGAGACAAGAGTATCCGCAGATGTGGGGGCCTTCAGCATCGACTTGGCCACCGACGCCGGTGCAGGCCGTGTTGTACAATGGGGCATTACAGTCCTTGGTGAGAATGTCTGGTTCACAGATGTTGCACCTTTTGGATCGGTCGTCGTCAGCACGGTCCCAGCACCAGGGGCTATGGCGCTTCTCGGATTGGGTGGTCTGGCAGCAACTCGCCGCCGCCGTAACGCTTAATCCAGTTTCATAACACCAATGAATGGCCGACGGGATCTCTCTCGTCGGTCTTTTTTTATACCGATAGAACTTGGAGCGGCGAAAGTGGTGGGCTTCAAGAGTGACGGTCTTGCCGAACTTCGACCCAGTTTAAGACCCGAGGCGGATTCAGGGATGCAATGCTGCATTGATCAGGGACGGGACGAGAGATTATATGACATATCTTGGATCACGATCCGTTAAACAAAGCCCTTGCTATCGCAAGGGCTTTGTTTATTTTGCAACCGGTCCAATCCGTGGTTCTGCAGACATTTCACTCCGAGGACTCAGATCGAGTAAGATGCCAGTCGCACTGCTAGGCATCATCCGTATTTTGAGTAGGAAAGCACATGTATACAAACGCCGACGATGGCAATGGACAACAACTGTATCCAGAAATACCACCAGCATTGACAACCCGGTACGCTGCTCAGGTGTGGCGTGCTTGGGGCGGGGTATTCATCTTCGCCATGCTGATCTCGTTGGTCGCCTACGGCATCGCCCTCACCGGCGCCATCATCTCGATCGACGAAGAAATCCACTCAGGGCGAACCGGTGCAACGATCCAATGGATCGCCCAAGACCGGTGGGGGATGTATCTACTCAACTGGCTCCTCCTCCCCAACCCGGTCCTCCCCTTCTTGCCATTGGTCGTTGGTCTCTTCGCCAACGCCACCGCCGCTACCGTTGCCGTGTCTCTGTGGTGCACCAGCAAGGCAACCCCTCGTGAGTACCTCGCCGCCGCATTCATTGTGATTACCCCGGTCAGCGCATTCGTCCACCAGTTTGATACCTCGCAGTATGGTTTCTTCATCGGCGTGCTGGCCTCAGTGCTCTCTGTCAAACTCTTTGTCAACGCGACCATTCGCTCTCGGCTATTGGGATTGGTGTTATTGGTCTTTGCGATCTCTGTTTACCAAGCCGTCGCTCTAGTGGCCGTTGTTTCGTATTTAGTGTGGTTCCTCGGTAAAGGTATCCTCCAAGAAGTGCATCTCAACACCCCCAAACGGCTCATCATCAACGGCTTGCTCTTTGGTGCGTGGTTGATCACCGGAGCAGTCCTTCACAAACTCTCAGCCCTGCTCACGCGGACCCTCTTTACCAATGGTGATGGCTACTCTCTCGTGGACGGCCTCTACGACGGCGAACTCCCTCGAAAGAGCAACGCATTTTTCAACACGATTAAAGAATACTTCTGGGCCGGGATGTGGCCGATGGGCTGGCAAACCACCGTTCTCGTTTCGATCGCGGCTCTCGCCACAATTGTAGTCATAGTTTCCAACCACAAGCGGAACAATCAGTTCAAACTCCTCGGGATCGCCGCGATGTTTGGTATTTTTGTAAGCCCGTTCCTGCTTGTCATCCTCACGAGTTTCCCATGGCCGACACGGACAATGCTCGGAATTCCTTTCGCCATCGCAGGCTTGGTCTGGATCGGACTCGCGTGCAAAGCTCTTCTCCTCCGTTGGGCCCTAGTCCTTGCATCTATCGTCTGCAGCTGGCACTATGTCGAATCCATCAACCGGCTGATGTACAGCGACCTACTCAGTTGGCAGCACGACCATGATGTCGCCCTTCAACTCCAAGAGCACATAATCACCGAGCGGGGAACCGATTCCGGTGATTTCCGGATTATCGTCATCGGTGCCTATACGCCTCCAGCGACACCGGCGATCCGACGCATCGAAACCATTGGTGCCTCAATTTTTGAATGGGACAGAGGCAACCCCTACCGAGTCGCCGCAATCCTCAAGTTCCTCGGATCAGATGAGGCCAGCGGCCCAAGTCTCCCAGGAGACATCGAAACGGCATTGGGAGTATTCCCCTCAATGCCAATGTGGCCAATCGATGGATCAGTCAAATCCGTCGGCGATGTCGTCATTGTCAAGTTCGGAGATCCCACACATCCACAGCAGGCATTGTTCAAAAAGCACGGCCTCAACTAAGGTAGACTTCTATTTTGACCTCCCGTAGTATTCCCTAATGAACATTCCAATGAACGATCTGCGCCGTGCCTACCAGGCCGACGCGGTGGAAATTGACGCTGCTGTTGACCGTGTCGTGTCCAGCGGCTGGTATGCACTTGGTCCAGAAGTCCAGTCCTTCGAATCAGATTTTGCGAAGTACTGCGGAGTCAATCATGCCATCGGCGTAGGCAACGGGACCGATGCGCTTGTACTCAGCTTGCAATGCCTGGGGATCGGCCCGGGCGACGAGGTCATCACCGCCCCCAACGCAGGCGGATATTCATCAGCCGCGATCTACGCCGTTGGAGCAACCCCGGTATACGCAGATATCGATCCCATCACGCTCACGATAGATCCCACGAGCGCCGCTTCACTCGTCACGCCAGCCGTCAAGGCCATCATCGCCACCCACCTCTTCGGCTCCCTCGCCGATGTTACAGCGCTGAGAACCATTGCAGATGAATCAGGAACCAAGCTTGTAGAAGACTGCGCCCAGGCCCACGGCGCAACCCTCAATGGCGTTAAGGCCGGCGCCTTCGGAGATGTGGCAACCTTCAGTTTCTACCCAAGTAAAAACCTCGGCGCGATTGGTGACGCTGGCGCGGTTGTCACCAGTGACGATGATCTGGCCAAAGCGATTGGCCAACTCCGTCAATACGGCTGGGACCAAAAATACACCGTCGCCAGACCCGGCGGAGGCAACAGCCGACTCGACCCGATCCAAGCCGCTGTCTTGCAGGCCCGCCTCAGTCGTCTCGATGAACGCAATGCCCGGCGAAGAGAACTGGTCTCGCAATATGCCGAAGCTCTTGGGCCCCTAGGCATGCCTATCTACCGCTCCCAAGGCGATTCGTATGTCGGGCATCTCTGCGTCACATCGCACCCACAACGAGACGATCTCAGGAAGCATCTTGCAGACAGCGGGATCGCAACCGATATCCACTACCCGATCCTCGACCCCGATCAACCCGGCTGGCAGGGATTCAAGAGCAGGTCCGATGGGTTGCCGGTAAGCAAACAGATGGGCCAAAATATACTTTCTCTCCCGATGTTCCCAGAGATGTCCGACGAAGAGCACCGCTATGTCTGTCAGTCTGTTGCTTCATTTTCAGGTATGGTTTCTTCGGGGGTTTCCTAATGAACAACTCGCTGGTTATCCCGGTATACAAAAGCGAGCAGGACATCCCCTCGCTCCTCGAAGCTCTGAGCGGGCTCAACGCAGATCTCTCAGCCGATCTCGAAGTCATCTTCGTCGTCGATGGATCACCCGACCAAAGCTTTCAAATCCTGAAAGACACACTCTCTACCCAGCCCTTTCAGTCGCAGCTCATTCTGCTCAACCGAAACTTCGGATCCTTCCCCGCCATCCGCCGCGGGCTCGAGATCGCCACAGGTTCACGCCTCGCGGTCATGGCCGCCGATCTGCAAGAGCCCATAGAGTTAATCCATCAGTTCTTCACCAAGCTCAGCAGCGGTGAAGTCGATGTCGTCGTCGGTGTTCGCACAGGCCGCAAAGACAGCCTCCTCGTCAAGCTCACATCAAGCGTCTTCTGGTCAACATTTCGCAAGTTGGTCATGCCCGACATGCCCAAGGGCGGGATCGATGTATTTGGGTGCACCTCCAAGTTCCGTGACGACCTTCTCTGCCTTGGCGAGTCAAACTCATCACTTGTCGGCCAACTCCTCTGGCTCGGTGGTCGCCGCGAAGAAATCCCCTACAAGCGCAGAGCCCGCCAGCAAGGCGCCTCCGCATGGACCTACACCCGCCGCTTTAAATACATGCTCGACAGCATACTCGCCTTCAGCGATCTTCCGATCTTCCTCCTCCTCTGGATCGGAACCTGCGGCATCCTCGGCTCGCTGGGAATCGGCCTCGTAGTCCTAGTTGCATGGACTTTCGGAATGATCACAGTCCCCGGCTACACCCCCGTTATGCTGCTCCTGGCGGTGGTGGGGTCGATGCTCATGTTCGGGCAAGGGATCATCGGCAGCTATGTCTGGAGAGCCAACGAGAACTCCAAAGCACGCCCGCTGAGCATCGTCCAGAGTCGCCATGAGTTCTCAGCTTCGAAAGATAACCAATCCTCGACCACAGCAGAAAGCGATTGACCGATGCCTCCCCCATTCATTCATCCCAAAGCAATCGTAGAGGGCGAGCACATCGGCCAAGACTCCCGCGTCTGGGCATTCGCACATATCTTGCCAAACGCAAAGATCGGAAGCGGCTGCAACATCTGTGACGGCGTGTTCATCGAGAACGATGTCGTCGTGGGCGATCGAGTCACCATCAAGTGCGGCGTCCAGCTCTGGGACGGCATCCGACTCGCAAACGATGTTTTCGTAGGACCAAACGCAACATTCACCAATGATCCCTTCCCTCGTTCGGGTGATCAGCCAGAAAAATTTGCAATCACTACAATCGAGGCGGGCGCTTCAATCGGTGCAAATGCAACGATCCTGCCCGGTATCAATGTCGGGCCCGGTGCGATGATCGGAGCCGGTGCTGTCGTCACCAGCGATGTCCCCCCTCGCGCAATCGTCGTAGGAAACCCGGGCCGCATCGTCGGCTACGCCCAGACCCCTGTCGCCGAGTCCCCCTCTGAACAAGCCCCAACTGCAACACAACCCCAATCAACCCGCGTCCCAGGCGTGGTCGTCCACGAACTCCCAAGCTTCCGCGACCTCCGAGGGTCACTCACTGCCGCCGAGTTCAATACCGACCTGCCCTTTGTCCCCCGCCGATCGTTCATGATCTATGGCGTACCAGGCAAAGAAATCCGAGGAGAACACGCACACCGAGAATGCTCCCAGTTCATCATCTGCGTCCACGGATCAGTCCATGTAGTCGTCGATGACGGCCATGCCAGCGAAGAGCATGTCCTCGACAGCGCATCCACAGGCCTCCTCGTCCCCCCGATGGTCTGGGCCACCGAATACCGCTACACCCCCGACGCGGTCCTCCTCGTATTCGCCTCCCACGAGTACGACCCAGACGACTACATCCGCCAGTACGACGAGTTCCTCAAGCTGGTCAAGTGATTCCTCGAAAGTCACAAGAAATCGATTTCACTCATTGGGCATCCGCTGGTCTTTCAGAAGAATCCGTGCGATTCATCAGGGCAATCCACAGTACACAGTCCTTCTCTTTGTGACGGTCCCTTGTACTGCCCCGCCGGAACATTCTCGTGGCAAATAAAAATCTTGTCGGATGCTCCACAGCTTTGCTGATTGATTGGGCATCAAAACTCGATACATGCACAGCAATAAGAGGATTTCCTACAAGCAACACCGCTTTGCAGAACCCCTCGACCCGCTGCATCTGATCAAAGGCCGCCGAGATAGATACATCGGCCTGAGCACCGGCCACGATTTGTATCGCCAAAACTTGCGACCCGGCAAACACGAACTCCAGTTGAGTTTCTGGATATCTGGCCTCAAACTTGGTTTCAAGTTCCTGGGGGCAGTGTGCTATTGATGAAGCCGAAAAAATAACCATTGTTCTGAATGCTGATCTGAGCACCCGAAATTTTGTCTGAGATGCTCCAAAGAGCGATCCGGCTAGATTTAGCTATTTTAGCATGACATAAATGGTTGCATTGAAAGGGCTTCGGGTTATTAAAGGATTATTTCGATCGTTTCATTATGGTGTGTTTCGGTTCAAATGTGTTTGTTTTTTATTGATACAAAGTCTCAATTACGATATGTCTATCATTTTATCCTCTTATAGGAGAAATTCTGGTTGGACCAGAAGTATAATACAGGAGTTAGTTGTCGGTAATGTCAGATTTCGAGATCCAAGATAAGGAAAATCGAACATGACCCAAGCCAGTGAAAAAAGCAAGAAAGCCCCTTTCGCAGGGTACCTCGTTGGGGTCGGATTCCTAATCACCGCTGGAGCCATTGTCTCAACGGGCCCATCCATAGACATCCCGCTGAGCGACCTGCCACAGGTCCGTGAAGAACAGATCATCCCAGGGGCGTGGCGCGTAGCCCTAAGCGACCCCCCGATGATCAACATCGGAACCCTCAACCAACGCTGCAGTGACTGCCACACTCTCTTCGAGAACAAACGCGATCAGAATCGACCCCTGACCCAGCACACCCATGTCCATCTCAACCATGGCAACAACGACGCCTGCCTCAACTGTCACGACAATGACAACCGCGAGAAACTCACCCTCCGCGGCGGCGGAACCGTTGGGTTCGATCAAGCAGAGCAACTCTGTGCCCAGTGCCACGGCCCGATCTACCGCGACTGGCAAAAGGGTGCTCACGGCAAAACCATCGGTTACTGGAACACAGACCTCGGTGAACAAATAAAGCTCAAATGCTCCGAGTGCCACGACCCGCACAGCCCCGCGTATGAGCCAATGCCGCCGCTCCCCGGTCCACACACACTCCGGATGGGAAAACAACACGGCGCGTTAGATGTCATTGATGAGCGAAACCCGCTCCAAAGCTGGCGCATCAAAGAAGGCGAAGACCACGGCTCTGGACACGGGGGAGATCACTAATGCAGTTGCCAATCATGAATCAGCCTAGCAAAACCCGCGACCACGCGTCCCGTCCAGGAATGACACGACGAAGCTTTCTCCGAACCGGGACAGCCGTAACCGGAGCCGTCGCCGCCATCGCAGCGTCATTGAGCCCCCTCCGCGAGCTGACCGACACCGACGAGTTCTCCGTCGCTAGGTTCCTCCAAAAACACTACAAAGAAATGGACGGCCAAGACATGGCCTCCGCGCTCCAGCGCATCTCCAAACAAGTTGAAAAACGCTACGATGTCCGCCCAGACATCCGCGACATCAAGCCTATGGACGGAGTCGAGTTCGTCTACGCACTCAACCTGACCCGTTGCATCGGCTGCCGCAAGTGCGTCCACGCATGTGTCGAAGAAAACAACCAATCCCGCAGCCCAGAAATCCAGTACATCCGTGTGCTCGAAATGCCAAGAGGCACCACAGACATCGAGCAGGGCAACCACCACTACGAACGCGCAACCGTCCCCTCAGAAGACCACTACTACATGCCGATCCAGTGCCACCAGTGCGCCAACCCGCCGTGCGTCAAGGTCTGCCCCGTCGAAGCAACATGGCAAGAACCAGATGGAATCACCGTCATCGACTACGATTGGTGCATCGGCTGCCGCTACTGCGAAGCGGCGTGCCCGTACTGGGCTCGCAGATTCAACTTCTCCACGCCTTCGATCCCTAAAGAGAAGATCAACCCGGACATGAGCTATCTCTCTAATCGTCCACGCGAAAAAGGCGTCATGGAGAAATGCCACTTCTGTCTCCATCGCACCCGCCAAGGCAAAATGCCGGCGTGTCTCGAGGTCTGCCCAACTGGCGCCCGCAAGTTCGGAAATGTACTGGATCCAAACTCAGAGGTCCGCAAGATCCTCGAATCCAAACGCGTCTTTGTCCTCAAGCAAGAAGCGGGGACCCTCCCAAGATTCTTCTACTACTTCGATGAGCGTGACCCTATTAACCACACAAATCCGACCAATCCAGTGAATGGCGGTGACGCATGAGCGATTCAATCAAAGAGTTCGCAAGAGAATACCCACGGTTCCTCTACCGATGCTTCCGCCTCAGCTTCGTCGGCGACTGGAAGTACTACACCTGGATGTTCCTCCTCTCGGTCGTCGCCCTCTTCGGGCTCAACGCCTACGCCAAGCAGTTCGTCCAAGGGCTTGCCACCACAGGAATGACCGACCAGGTCTCCTGGGGCCTCTACATCGCCAACTTCACCTACCTCGTCGGTATCGCAGCCGCAGCGGTGATGCTCGTCATCCCCGTGTATGTCTACAAAAACAAAGACCTTCACAATCTCGTGATCTTCGGCGAACTCCTCGCCGTCATCGCGATCATCATGTGCCTGCTCTTTATTACAGCAGACCTCGGACGCCCAGACCGCTTCCACCACATGCTCCTCCGTTTCAACTTCCCAATCTCAATCCTCACCTGGGATGTCATCGCCCTCAACGGCTACCTCCTCCTCAACCTCCACATCTGCGGCTACCTCATCTGGTGCGCCTACAACAAACGCGCCCCAACCAGAAAGTTCTACATCCCCTTCGTGTTCGTAGCGATCGCATGGGCAATCAGTATCCACACCGTTACCGCATTCCTCTACTCAGGCCTCGGCGCACGCCCATTCTGGAACAGCGCTGTCATCGCCCCAAGATTTCTCGCCTCCGCATTCGCAGCTGGCCCCGCGCTCATTATCCTGACCCTGCAAGTCATCAAGGTGAGTACCGGATACCCCGTCTCTGAAAAAGCAATCTCTACTCTGAAAGGTATTGTTACCGTCGCCCTTGGCATCAACATGTTCCTCCTGGGCTCAGAAGTCTTCACCGAGTTCTACACAGGGTCCTCCCACTCCGTTTCCGCCAAGTACCTCTTCTTCGGACTCCACGGCCACTCAGCACTCGTCCCATGGATCTGGTCAGCGATCGCGCTCAACACCTTTGCCCTCATTGCACTCCTTACCCCAGCGAGTAAAAAACGCTGGGTACTCAATGCGGCATGCCTTGCCATGATCATCGGCATCTGGATCGAAAAAGGTATGGGCCTCATCGTCCCCGCCTTTATCCCCTCCCCGCTCGGCGAGATCGTCGAATATGTCCCAACGCTCAATGAGATCCTAGTTTGTACAGGAATCTGGGCCTTCGGACTCCTGATGTACACAATCCTGGTCCGGGTGACAATCCCGGTTCTGTATGGTGATCTCTTGGTGGACAAGGTGTATCACACCGATCCATCAATATTCGAAAGAAGTAAAGCAAGTTCATTGAACGAAGCAGCGGATGCACCGCTGCAGTAAAGGAGATGGTCATGAATCGCAAGCAACTGTTGCTAGTCGCTGGTATCTGTGCTCTTGCCTCGTCGGCAATGGGACAGATCTTTGCGCCTGCAGAGATGTCGCTCAAGTCCAAAGAATGTCTGGAGTGCCATCAAAAATTGAATCCCAGTTTGTATCAGCAGTGGGGTTCGAGTAAACATTACCGAGGCAATGTAGGCTGCTACGAATGTCACCAAGCAAGCCCAGACGATGCCGATGCATTCAAGCACGAAGGCACAACCATCGCCATTCTGGTGACCCCGAAGGACTGTGCACGATGCCACAGCAAGGAAGTTGCTGAGTTTGCAGATTCTCACCACGCCAAAGCAGGCCGCATCCTCGGCTCGCTCGACAATGTCCTCGCTGAGGTCGTCGAAGGCAACAGGGGGCTGGTCACTCAGGGATTCCCTGGAGGCGTCTCGGCGGCAGCAGTCAATGGCTGCTGGCAGTGCCACGGCTCGGAAGTCAAGGTACTCCCAGGCGGCAAGCTCGACCCTGCAACCTACCCAAACTCAGGTATCGGGCGTCTAAACCCAGACGGCTCCGAAGGCTCATGTAACGCGTGTCACACACGCCACGACTTCTCAGTCGCGCAGGCCCGTCACCCAGACACCTGCGGCAAGTGCCACCTCGGCCCTGATCACCCACAAAAAGAAATCTATGAAGAATCCAAGCATGGCATCAACTTCTTTGCGAAGCAAGATGAAATGAATATGGACAACGAAAAATGGATCGTAGGCGAAGACTACTGGGCCGCTCCAACATGTGCAACCTGCCACATGTCAGAAACAAAGAACCAACCAGTAACCCACGATATCGGCATGCGGATAAGCTGGAACAACCGTCCGCCAGTTTCGGTCCGTCCAGAAGTGGCTGATGCGAAGATGGGTCTCCCAGGCGCCAATGTTCCATGGCAAGTCCGCCGCGACAACATGAAGGATGTCTGCCTGAGCTGTCACCAGACACAATGGGTCGATAACTTCTATGTCCAGTACGATGGCCTCATCGATCTGTACAACACCAAGTTCGCTGAACCAGGCATCGAGTTGATGAAACTCGCCAAGCCACTCAAGAGCCCGGTCCCATTTGCTACCAAGATCGACTTTACTTGGTTCGAGATCTGGCACCACGAAGGACGCCGTGCCCGTCACGGGGCATCAATGATGGCACCCGACTACACCCACTGGCACGGGACCTACGAGATCGCACGCAACTGGTACTCAGAGTTCATCCCAGAACTCCGCGAGCTTGTTGAAGATGGTCTCCACTCTGGTGACAAGGCGCTCGTCGATGCCGCCAAGCTGCTCGAAGCCAAGATCGAGGAAGTCCTCCACAATGATGATCACAAGTGGTTCTTGGGCAAAATGGACGAAGACGAAGCCGCCGCTCGCAAGAAGGCAGCTCAAGATTTCAAGAATCGTTACAAGGACTGATCCGTCAGCCCTTGATCAATCATGACCGAGAAATCGGTCGCCAGTTCAATGGATGAACCCAAAGAAGGAACCCGTAAATGGCCCGCCAACTCACCGAACAAGACGCACGCGTCGCGCTCAAAGATCACCTCGGCGACAAAGCGATGAATGCCCGGCTCAGCCACGGCATGTACATCGACGCCGAGACGATCATCAAGATGCTCGACGATGCAACCTTCGTTCGGTACCCGGTGAGCATCCGCTTCGACGCCGAGCATCTACAGCCCGGCGAGTTCGCGATGCCCATCGCTCTCGGCGATCACCCATCCAAAGGGTTCTGCCTCTTCATCCATCCATATTTCGAGCAGCAGCCAGAAGCCTGGCCGCTGCTCATTGCATACCACATCCCCTCAATCAACTACGGCGAGATTGTCTCTCACGAGGATGCCGAGCATTTCGGCGCCACCCTCGTAGGCCTCGACGCCGAGACCTACTACCAAGCACTCTGCGAGCTCGCCGATTCAATCCCCGGCGCCCCAGGCCCACCTTCTTCAGGCTGCAGCGGGGGGTGCTCATGAAACCTCAACTCGATTGGCACAATACACCAACGGGCCGCCTCGTTATCTTTTTAGGCTCGGTACGCTTCGCCGTCCCCGTCATGTTCTTCACCGCCATTGCCCTCATCTACGGCACATGGCTCGAATCCACATCCAATGCACTTGTCGCCAAACAACTCGTCTACGGCTCATGGTGGTTCGTCGCACTCATGGCCCTCATCTGCATCACACTCATCCTCTCCGTAGTGGCACGCTTTCCATTGCGTAAAAAGCACACCGGCTTCGTCATCGTCCACGCATCGCTCATCGTGATCATCGTCTCAGGATTCACCACCTTCTACACCAAAGCCGAAGGCACCATGGCCCTCAAAGAAGGATCATCAGCCAGCACGCTCCAAACCACCCACAACGAACTCCAGATCCTCAAGCACGATGCCGGCAAGTTCGATCTCATCGACGCACAGATCGTACAAGCTCAAAGCACGGTCACCGTCAATGACATCCAAATCGAAATCCTCGAAGTCTGGCAAAACACAAAGCAAGAATCAACAGTTCTCAACGACGGCAAGAACAAACTCCACGCTGTAGAACTCCAGCTCGGTCATGACGATGAAGGCCACTGGATAGGCCAACTCGCCTCCGGCCAGACCCCGCCAGTCCTCCACGACATCCAGATCAATGTCCTTCCAGAAGGCGAGTCATGGGCCCCGCCATCCCAAGAAGAGCAATCCCACCCCTTGCTCCACGACGCCAAAGGCGATATCAAAATCGAGAACTTCGAACCAGGCACAGCCGTTGCTGATGGATGGTCAATCGAATCGGTCCAGTGGTTCAAGCACGCCATCATCGACGCAGAAGGCATCCAAGAAGGCCAGCCTTCACGCGACAATCCCGCTATCCAGCTCATCCTCGCACATACCGATGGCTCCCGAGAACGCCACACCGCATTCGACAACTTCAGAGGCTCAATCAACAAAAAACAACTCGACGGCGAACTCTTCTCCCCCGTCGTCCTCGAATACCTCGGCGATGTCTTGACGCAGCCAATCCTCACGATGACCCGTGACGAGACCGCCACCACAGCCCACTTCAACACCCCCGCAGGCTTCGAACTCACACAACGCCTCGATGGCCAAGGCCCATGGGAACTCGATCTCCAAGGATTCACCTGCACAATCCTCCACGCATACGCCAACGCCCGAGGCACAGTCAAACTCGTCCAAGCACAAGAAGCCGAAGAAAATCTCCCCGCCATCCGCGTAGCCATACCAACAATCTCAGAACCGATGACACTCATCTGGGGTCAGCGCTCAGTCATCCAAATCCAAGACGAAATCTTCGGAATCGCCTACACCCCCTCAACAATCCCCGTCCCCTTCACCATCGAACTCATCGACTTCCGCAAGAAAGACTACCCCGGTTCATCAATGGCCATGGCCTACGAATCCGATGTCATCTTCACAGACGGCCTAGGTAACTCGCACGAGCAAACCATCTGGATGAACAACCCGCTCGAACACAATGGCTGGAAGGTCTACCAATCCGGCTTTGTCGGCTCCGATCTGTCCATCTTCCAGATCACCAAAGACCCGGGGCTCATCCCGATGTACGCAGGGTGCATCGGCCTGTGCCTTGGATTCTTGGTGGTCTATTACTCCAGGGCATACACCCAAGGCCACCCTGGAATGCCCAAAGTATTTGAATCAAGGAATACAAGGAGCACAACTCATGCGTCTGCTAAAACGATCTCTATTGATTCCATTCCTCCTCGTGACAGCGATGATCTCCCCGCTGGCATCAGCAACCAGCCAGACCGATCAGGACTGGAAAGCGAAATTTGCGTCAATCCCAATCCAGGATCGCGGACGCACAATGCCGATGGACACCTTCGCAAGAAGAATCGCGGTCGATCTCACAGGTCGCACAAAGTGGAGTGAAGGCAAAGGTCCAGCAGGGTTCTCGGGTAGAGACCACATCGACCTCCTCGCAGACATGCTCTTCAAGCCCAGGAAAATGTTCGACCAAGAACTCATCCCCATCGACCGCAAAAAACTCAAATCCGAGCTCGGCCTCGACCCAGACCAACGCTTCTTCGCCCCCGCAGACCTGATGCTCAATGATCAGCTCCATCAGTTCTCAAGCGTTCTACAAGGCAAAATGCAACGCGACCCCAAGTACCGCCCATCAACCGATGAAAGAACGGTCATGGACGCCCAGAACCAAATCACCGCGATGTCCGCATTCATCGCAGGCAAACCACTCGCAATCGTTCCAGCCGAAGGTTCCGACACCTTCTCAGCGGTCGTAGTGGGGGGATCTGACTCCGGCCATAACTCCAACGCCGTCGATCAAGCTCTCCTCGCGATGCAAACCGCATACCTCAACAACGGCGACATGAACCCATCAGTTGACCGCCTAATCACAGCACTCAACTCCGAAATACAGCACACACAATCAGTCCAATCAAAGGTCGCAATGGAGCTGCTCTACAACGAGCACAACCCCTGGCGTAAAGCCGCGATCGCCACAGTCCTCGCGCTGCTCCTCCTCACAGCCCGGTGGATCACAAGATCAAAGTACATGACGATCTTACTAGGGCTTGCAATCCTCTGGGCGCTCGCCGAACAAACTTTCGGACTCTGGCTCCGCGTCTCAATCCTAGATCGTGCCCCCGTGTCCAACACATACGAGGCACTCCTCTGGATGGGAATCGTCGCCGTGATCATCGGGGTCATCGGGCAACTCCTCCAGCCCAAGAGCTGGTACCTCGCCGCAGGCCTCACAGCCTCGGTTCTCTCAATCCTCTTCGCAATGCTCGTCCCACTCGCTGACCAAACCAACTCACTCCCCGCGGTCCTCCGCTCAAACTACTGGCTCGTAGTTCATGTCCTAACCATCGTCGCTTCCTACGGCGCGCTCCTCCTCGCCGCTGTCCTCGCACATGTCTATCTCTTCAAAGAAGTATTCCTCCGCAAGCCCTCAGAGCAATCAAACCGCATCATCGTACAGATCTACCGCGTCATGCAGATCGGCGTGATCCTGCTTACCGCCGGAACAATCCTCGGCGGCGTATGGGCCGCAGACTCATGGGGGCGCTTCTGGGGATGGGATCCAAAGGAAACATGGTCGCTCATCTCAATCATTGTCTACTTCGCACTCCTCCACGCCCGCTATGTCAAATGGATACAAGACTTCGGCCTCGCCGTCTCCGCAATCGTCGGATTCCTCGCAATCGTCTGGACTTTCTACGGCGTCAACTATGTCATGGCCTCAGGGCTCCATTCCTACGGCTTCGGCTCAGGGGGAGAACGCTGGGTAGCAATATGGGCAATCGCCGAAATCATCTTCATAGCAATCTGCTTCTCGCACAAAGAGCGCTCACTAATGAATAAAAATAGATCAAAGAGTACAACCAACAAAGCAAGCTTTACAGGTGTCCCGATGCACTCTGAATGAAGGATATGGGTACTTCACCAGAAGTACTTTGTTCGAGAATGTTAACCGATGTGGCGAGTCGTGCCGGGAGTTCGGCATCCACCACTTGGGCCAAATTAAAGAGTAGTCCAGGAGGCTGCAATGACAAGCAACAACAGCAGGAATGAACTTCGTACACGAACCACCGCCGCTCTGACGGCAGCAATCGCAACGATTGCCTTCTCAGGTGCCGCCTCGGCACAAGACGCCCCGTCATACCCAAAATTCAAAACCCTCCGCTTCGACGAGAACTGGTCACAGTTCGATCCAAGCACCGGGAACGACTATTGGGACGACATCAAACACCACAACCTCACTGATGACGGAGAAAACTGGGTCGGTATGGGCGGCGAACTCCGCTACCGCACCGAGTCATGGAACTCCTTCGGATTCTCCCCGGCCCCAACCGCAGATGACTCGTTTGGCCTAGGCCGCATCCAGCTCTACACAGACTGGCACTTCGGCGAGAACTTCCGTATCTTCATCGAAGGCGAGAGCGCATGGGCCACCGACCGCGACCTCCCAGGCAGCCGCCGCGGACTCGATGTCGACCAACTCGATCTCCAGAACGCTTTCGCTGACATCGTCTTCCCATTCGGGGATTCAGCCGACAAGGTCACCTTCCGTCTCGGACGCCAAGGTCTCTCCTTCGGCAAGCAACGCCTCGTCTCCACACTCCCCTGGGCAAACTCACAACGCTCATGGGACGGCGGTCGCGCAATCGTCAATGTCGATGACTGGCGCATCGACGGCTTCTGGACTCGCTACACACCAGTAGCCAAATACAAGTTCAATGACTGGCGCCTCGGGCCAGATTTCTGGGGTGTCTACGCTACAGGCAAAGTCGGCGAGAACGACTCCATCGGCCTCGATCTCTACTACCTCGGTGTCGAATACGACACCGCCAGAACCTATAACGGTACCACCGGAATCGAAGACCGCCACACCTTCGGCGCCCGCGCCTTCGGCAAGTTCGGTGACTCCGGATTCGGATACGACATCGAAGGCGCCTACCAGTTCGGCGATGTCGGTATGGCCGATGTCAACGCCTTCATGTTCGCCACCCAGCTCACCTACGCATTCAAAGATACCGACTGGAATCCCAAGATGTATGTCGGATTCGACTACTCCTCAGGCGATGACACCGCAGGCGACACCGATGTCGAAACCTTCAACCAACTCTTCCCACTCGGCCACGCATACAACGGCTTCATGGACCTCATCGGCCGTCAGAACATCACCGACATCTCCGCAGGCCTCTCATTCAAACCACACAAAAAATTCCTTGTCAAGCTTGATTACCACATCTTCAGCCGAAGCAGCGACGCAGACTCAGTCTACAACGCAGGAGGCGGCGTGCTCCGGGCAACAACTGTGGGCGCTTCAGACGATGTCGGTCAAGAAATCGACCTCACCGTCAAGTACCTGGTTGACCGTCACCTGACCCTCCAAGCAGGCTACTCGCACTTCTTCTCAGGCGATTACTTCACAGACACCTCAGGCGGCACAGCAGACGAAGACATCGACTTCTTCTACTTCCAAGCAGTCTACAAGTTCTGAGTTCAGTCTTGATTCAATCAACCCCAACTGGCGGGCGCTTTGCACTCGCCAGTTTTTTTATGCATCAACCTCCAGCGGCACAATCCGCTGCTCCTCAACATCCACCAGCCCCAAATCAGTCAACTTCAGCTTCGGGATCACAGGCAGCGGCAAAAAACTCAAAGGCATAAACGGATCCTCAATCGGGCACCCCAGTTCCCGAACACTCGCAAGCAATCCATCCTGCTGCTCGATCACAACCTCAGCAATCGAATCCGATATCAATCCCGCGATCGGCAGCGGCAGCAGCCCAAGCACAATACCATCCCGAACCACACACTGCCCCCCGCCCGACTCTTCAACCGTCCGAGCCGCGATCGCCATATCTGAATCATTCGTCCCCACAACCGCAAGATTGTGCGCATCATGGCCAACAGTGCTCGCCATCGCCCCCTGTGTAAACCCAAACCCGGTCACAAACCCAAGCCCCACCCCATCAGCATTACCATGCCGTGCTATCACCGCAAGCTTCAAAAGATCCCGCCCCGGATCTGCAACAATCGCCCCATCCACAATCCGAGGCTCCATATGCCGCTCGCCCGTCACAAGCTGATGTGGATCCGCCTCGATCACTCGGATCAACCCGCAATCCTCAGCTGCCCCTATCTGCAAAGAGTCTTCAGTGAACCCCGCAGCCAGCCGCACCGATCCCCGGCTGAATGAATCATCCGGCTCAGCCGCATCATCCAGCACTCCCTCAGCCATCTCCCCATTCTCAGCAACCAACGCCCCACAGCAATACACACTCGTAGGCCGAATATCCTCAAGCGTATCAAACACAATCAAATCAGCCTGCCGCCCCGGAGCAATCCCCCCAAGATCCGCCCGCTGATAATGATCCGCAACATGCAGCGACCCCATCGCAAGCGCCGTCACCGGATCAAGCCCAAGCGTCACCGCTTTGCGCACAACATGATCAATATGCCCCTCCCGATGCAGATCACCCGGATGCCTGTCATCAGTACAGAAACAGAACCGAGACGCATTTTCAGCGTTCACCGCAGGCACAAGCGCCTCAAGATTCCGCGCCGCGCTCCCCTCACGCAAAAACACCCGCATGCCCAAACCGATTTTCTCAATTGCCTCTGCTGCGGTCGTGCATTCATGATCAGAGCCGATCCCCGCCGCCACATACGCCCCAAGCGCCGCCCCGGAGAGCCCCGGGCAGTGCCCATCGACAACAGCCCGCTCAAGCCCAAGCTTCACCTTAGCAAGCACGCCCTCGTCCCCGAGAAACACCCCCGGATAGTTCATCATCTCCGCAAGCGCCACCACCCGATCGTCATCAAACATCGGCTCAAGATCCCCCGCTTCAAGCCGAGCCCCAGAGTTCTCAAACCTAGACGATGGCACACACGACGAAGCCGCGAACATGATATTCATCGGCAGCCCAACACTCGCATCCATCAGCAGCCGGATCCCCGCCATCCCGAGCACATTGGCGATCTCATGCGGATCAAGCACCACCCCCGTCGTCCCATGCGGCGCAGACACACGCACAAACTCCCGAGGCATCATCATCGTCGATTCAACATGCATATGCGCATCAATCAATCCCGGAGCCAAAAACCGCCCATCAAGATCAATAGTTTCTTTCGCATCCAGCCCCATTCCGCCAACCCGAGCAACCCGGCCCCCAAAGACCGAAACATCAACCCGCTCAACCCGCCGCGTAAAGACATTGACGACCCGTCCGTTGACAAACACCAAGTCCGCAGGCTCATCCCCACGCGCAGCAGCCATCAACTCAGGACTGGTTCGTAAAATCATACAGCATCACTCCTCAAACCGACACCGCCGGTTCGAGTACCTTATCCCAGCCAAGATACTCTGGTGACAACAATCTGCACACCGACACCAAGAATTCAACCGAGCCAGACCATCAGTCGCAGTCTACTCAATCCAATCACAACCCATCCTGGTCGCCGATCAATACCAGCGAATCAGCAACAACCCATCCATCCTGAGCATTACTCAAACGGATATTGGCCCACCCATCACGCTGATCCAAAACAGTCGCCTCGGTCCCAACCCCGAGCGCCCCGTCATACACCTCCTGATACACCCCAACCCCAGGCCCAGAATACATCCCAGTCCCAGGCATCACCATGATCGCCCCCCGTTCATGATCTTTCACCCACTGATCAAACCCGAGCAACCCAACACCAAAAACACCAATCACTGCAAGCCCAGCAGACAGCTTCACAGGAATCCGTGAACCCGATCCAACCATCCGAATCGTCCAAAGCACAGACGCCCCGATCAGCAAGCCGATCGCCCCATACCAGAGCGTCCATCGATCAACAACCCGTTGCCAAGAAAGCAACACCGACCGAACACTCACCTGATCCCCGTCCCCCGGGACCGTAGGTTCAACAAACGACCTTGCATGCGCCAGATTCTGACGCAGCACATCATTCGATGGTTCAATCACAAGCCCACGCCGATAGTGCAGAATCGCCCGCCCAAGATCATCACCAATAAAGTACGCGTTCCCAAGCGTCAGGTGTCCAGCGGCAGAATCAATCCCGTCGCGATGAAGAATATGCGACAACACCGCCGCAGCCTGACGAACATCATTGACTGTCCCCCGGCTCTCCGTCTGCTCGATCGCATCCTCGAGCCGCTCCATCGCCATCTCCAGTGTCACCGATTGATCAGATTCAATCTGCCCAAAGCACAAGCCGCTCGCAATCACAAAGCATCCCACCACCAACATCACACACAATACATCTTTCATCGCCTGGCCCTCCTCGTTTTCGAATGCGCCCCGTGCCGCCGCAGATCCCGCCTCATCGCCCGAAGCAGCGACTCATCAGAATGCCCCTCAGCCAGCGTTCCATAATGAACACTCTCAGATTCTGAAAGCACCGCAGAAGACCGTGCGACAATCTCTTGAGAAACCTCAAGATGCTTCAGATCCGCCCCTGTAAGCGAGCCCGGCTCAATACCCAATATCGCACCCCCATACTCCCGGATCGCCCCGACATCATCACCCTTCCCATGCAATCGTTTTGCTTTCTTCCAAGCCCGCTCAATCGCCACCGCCCGCGGATCACTCCGCCGCGCAGCACCCCGAGCACCCCAAGCAACCAATGGCACCCCGCCAACCAAGGCCAATGTCACGATCCACACAGGATCTCCAAGCACACCCCACAACGAGAATTCACGCGACGAGGCACGGAGCGACTCAGGCTCAGGATGCGCCCACAACAACGAAGGGTTCATCGCAAGCTCCGATCGCTGCACCCCTCCGCTTGCAATCTCTGTCGGGCTGGAGGTCACCGCATCAGATAATGTCACCGACCGGACCGCACGAACATCAAGCGGAATCGGTGCCGATGCAAAAGTCTCAAACTCACCCGAATCAGGATTAAACGCAGGAAGCTTGACCGCAGGGATCTCAGAAACCTGGTCATCGGTCGCCCGGATGGTCGTCGCAAACAACCGCTCCCCGTTTCGCCGCCGTTCAACCTCCCGCCACCCATCCGGAGACACCCGGAATCCCATGTCCGAGAGCTTCTGAGCATCAAGCGTCTCCTCAAGCCCAATCATCGGCTCAGGCCCAGAGACCAACAACCGAAACTCGATCGGGTCACCAACATTCACCTGCTGATTCGAGGCATCAGTCTGCGCCCTGAATGACCCAATCATCCCCGCATATCCTGCAGGCCGCCCGACAACCGGCACCTCAATGACATGTACAGTTTCCACCGAAGACTGGGCATACATCCGAGCCGCCCGCGAAAAATCATCCTGCCGAGTAAACACCACCCGCACCGGCCCGAAGTCAAAGCTGCCCGCCCGCGTCGGGGTCAGCACAAGATCAAACCGCAACCGTGTCATCGGCTGCCCCTCAAAGATCGCCTGATCCACATAAGCCACAAACCGCTGCCCAAAGAGTTCGAGCTGATGTTCTTCGCCGCTCCTTCCAGCCGGGCTCGCAGGCGTCACCCGGATCGAATCAGGAAACATCGAAGACGCAAAGCTCAGCGACCCCGTCTGATCCGCCACCCACCAGCTCACATGCGCCACCACAGATTCCCCCGCATAAATCGCCCGATCAGGCATCGTAACAACAATCCGGTCCTTCTCAGACAACGCAGGGAGCAACGCCGTCATCCGTGCAGGCTCAGATACATACCGCTTCCCGCCATGCATCAGCTCCGCCGCCGGGATCACAATCACCCCCTCCTCAACCACCGTCAACAAATACTGATGCTTGTAGTACGCATCCGTGACCGAACGCTGCCGTCCATTGATCGAACGCATCGTCGTAAACTTCTGCGAGCTCGCACCCCTGTATTCCGCCACCACACCCGCCGGAAACTCAACCACCGGAGCCGTCCCGTCATCAGCCCCGCGCACCAGAACCTGGTAAGTCACCACATCCCCGATATACGCCCGCGCCCGCGAGAGCTCCGCCTCCAGCGTTACCTCCTCGCCGCCCTGCCCTAACACCGATTGCCCGATGCAAAGCACAAAAATCACCGCCAGTACTCGCTGCATTTTCAACATCACCAATCCTCCTCGACCTTCACAGGCCGCCCCGTCGCCCGATACGCCTGCCGCCGCTCCCGCTCCCGCCGTTCCTTATCAAGCAGGTTCTGAGCAACCTCATCAATCTCAGGCTCTTCGCCCTCCCCCGGCTGTTCCTGCGGCTGCCCAGACTGCCCCTCTTGCTGCTCCGACTCCTGCTCCTGCTGAGCCTCTCTCGCCCGCTGTGCCGCCTGATCAAGAGCGTCAGCCGCCTCCTGTTGTTTCTGAGCCGCAGTCTCGTTGTCGCCGCGGTCGAGCGCCTCTTGCGCCTCCCGCTGAGCCTCCATTGCTTCTTTCAGATCTTCCATCATCTCTTGATCCGCCCCAGATTCCTCCATCTGGTCATTCACCTCTTCAGTCTCATCGCTCAACGCTTCTTGCTCATCGCTCCGTTCTTGCTGCTCGTTCTGTTGTTCGTTCCTCGGAGCCGACTCGCTCTCCTGTGCCTGCTCCCGTTGCTGATCGGCAAGATCCTGTAGCTCTTCAGCCATATCCCCCTGCTCGCCGCCCTCACCGCCCTCGCCCCCTTCACCCTTCTCGCCATCCTCACCCTCTTGCTGCTCCTCAGATTCCTGCTGCTCCTCGATCTGCTCCTTCATGTTCTGGAGCTCCTGAATCTGCTTTCGAATCCGCTCAACATTCTTCTTCGAAGCAACATGCCCACGGTCAGCCCGCGCCGCATCAACAAACGCCCGCTCCACCCCGCCCAGTGCTTCAATCATCTCTTCCATTTTCTCAGGATCCATCATCAACTGCCCGCTCGAATCGATCCCCCCATTGAGCGCATGCCCAAGATTAAACATCGCATCCCGCCGTTGTTCAGCGGTTGTTGCAAACCGTCCCGCCAGCCGGAACGCCTCTTCCGCAGCCCCCAAATCCTCGGCCTCCATCAAAAGCACTCCCCGATTAAACGCCGCAATATTCCGCTCGCGATCAACCAAAGACTGCTCAACAACCTCGTTGTACAACTCAATCGCATACACCGGATCGGTCCCCTGCACATTGATCGCCGTCTCAAGATTCAAGCTCGGCTGCGATTCCTGAGCAATCGCCACACCAACGCACATCAACAGCACAAAGAAGATCCTCATTCCACCGCCTCCTTCCGCATCCCCAAACTGCTCAAAAGCATCTCGATCAAGATCAGCACCAGCCCCGGTGCCAGTGCATACGCGTACCGCTCATCCCACCGCGTCACCGATGCCGTCCCTAGCACTGACTGATCCCCCCGAGCAATCAAGTCCCTATACACCTGCGCCAGATCAATATCCCCCGTCCCAATCTCCAGATAAGCCCCCCCCGGCGTAGCCGTCGCGATCTGCGAAAGCGTCCCCGAATCCAGCCGCGACCGAACCTCCGCACCGTTCTGCCGCACCGGACGATTATTCTCATCAACAACCCGGGCCCCCGTCTCGGACCCCACCCCAAGCGCAATGATCCGGATCCCCGCCGCCCCCGCAGCACGCGCCGCCTCAATCGGGAGCGATTCCTGATCCTCGCCATCGGTAATCAAAATAATGTCCCGATGACTCGCCACTTCGGAGTTTTCAAGATCATAAAACACCATGTCCATACACCGGCGGATCGCATCACCAATATTGGTCCCCCCAACATCAACAACCTTCGGCGAAAGCTCATCAAGCGCAAGGTCAAAGAACAACCGATCCGTTGTCAAAGGCGACTGCACCGACGAAGATCCCGCAAACGCAACAAGCCCAACCCGATCCGTCTTGAGTTCAGACACAAGATCCGTAATCCATAGTTTCGACCGCTCAAGCCGGTTGGGCGCAACATCACGCACCAGCATCGACTTGGACACATCAACCAAAAACACAATGTCCCGCCCAAGCGCCTCAGTAGTCTCCTGATGCGGATTCGCCCGAGGCCGCATCGTCGCCCCCACAATCAATACCAACCCAAGGACCATTACCGATACCCGCACCCACCCAAGCACCCGCCGCCGCCTGCCAAGCATGTGAGACAACCGATCCGCATCCGCAAACCGCCCCGCAGCACGAACCTTCATCCGCGCAGCGATCAACCCGAGGACCAGAATCCCAGCAACACCCCAAACCCCAAGCACCCATCCAGGCTCACCAAACTCAAAAGCCGTCCCATTCACAGATTCAAACAAGTTATTCAAAAAGTCCATCACGCGATCTCCCCCCCGACCCCGAGCCGCCACAGGTAACCAAACCCAAGCAGCCCAAAGCACGCCACCGCAAACGGATGGTACAACTCCTCGTACCGTGTGGTTTCCGAGATCTGAACCTCTGTCCGCTCAAGCTCGTCAATCGTTGCGTATACCTCCGCAAGATCGTCCAGAGAATCAACCCCCCAGAACCCGCCCCCGGTGTGCTCAGCAACCGCCGCCATCCGCCCTTCATTGACCTCCTGCCCCATCCGCAATCCAAAGCCAAACTGATTCGAAACCCCGCCGCGGATCCCTACAATATAAATTGTTATCCCCCATTCCGCAGCCAGCCGCGCCGCCTGGTCAGGAGAGTAATCCCCCGCCCGGTTCTCACCATCAGTCAGCAGAATAATCGCCTTGCTCTTGATCTCAAAATCCTGATCATCCAGATCAAGCTTCATCGAATCCTCAGACGCCTTAAGCCGAGCGCACGCCAAGACCAGCGCATCGCCAATCGCCGTCGACCGCTCACTCTCCTGCCTAGGAAGTTCTACCCGCCGGATCGCATCGACCAGCACATCATGCGACTGCGTCAAAGGCATCATCGTGTCGGCATAAGTCCCAAACACAATTAGTCCCAATAAATCCCCCGGCCGCCCCTTGAGCTGGTCCCCGTCCCCAAGCACGAACTCCTCAACAACCTTCTTCACCGCCTCAAGCCGAGTCGTCGTCCCACCCTCAAACCTCGCCGCTTCCTTCATAGAACCGGACCGGTCCACAACAAGCTCAATCGCAATCGCATCCTGCTGGCTCTTACTATCCGTGATCGCTTCCCGCGGACGAGCCAAGGCCAATAACCCCGCGAGCAATCCAAACGAAAGCAGCAGGGGACCAACCCACCGCAGCCGCATCCGCAAACTCGATCCCGCCGCCGCCAGTCGCGTAGGCACCGACGAGGCCACCCCGTGCCTCCGTCGATCACCAACAAACTCAACCGCCCAAATCAAAGGCACCGCCACCGCAAACCAAAGCACCCACGGATAGGCAAACTCAGCATTCATACGCCCACCCCACAAACTTCTACAGCACGCTGTGCCGCAGCCCGCACCCGCTGATGATTAACAACGCTCCCAGAGAACCGCTCCCGCTCAATCTCCTGAGAGATCGACCGCAGCGATCCATGCTCGCTGCTCAGCACAACAAGCGCCCGATGCAACGCCCCAAGATCCTCTTCCGACAATGTCTCACTACCCGCAGCGACAACCAGCACCGCCTCAGGATCAATCGACTCAAGCCTCTCCCCAGTCCCCCGTATCCGAATCCACACAATCACAACCCCAGAAACAAACGCGATCCCAAGCCCGCCCCAAATCCCCCAACCCACGCTCGGCTCATCCTCAACAGGAACCATCGCCGCCAGCCCAACCGCGGGATCAAGATCCCGCCCGTCCGCCTCATCAAGCGCCGACTCGACAACAATCCCTACCGGTTGCAACCGAGCGATCCGCCGCCCAACATCTTCAGACTCCGCTCGGATCCCGATCGAAGGCACCTCATACTCCCCACCCAAAAACGGCTCAAGTTCAAAGTCAGTTGTCTGAGAGTAGATGGATCCATCAAACCGAATCTCCCCCTCCCGCTCAGTCACATACATCCACCCAGCCCCGCTCCAGTCCGGCTCAATAAGCTCAACCCATACCCCGTCTTCCCAAAGCATCGTCACGCGCACAGGAACCACACCAGTCAGATCAATCTCGGTCATCTCAACCTCAACCCGCAAGCGAGCCCCGGTCAGCGCCTCGGTAATCTCCGATACAGAATCCGCTTCAGATACAACGGCATCCCCATCACCGCCACCACATCCAAAGAGCAGCAACGCAATCAGCACAGAGATCAACACACGAAAGCCTCTCATCTCCGCCCCCCCCGAACCTGAAAGTACCGCACCAACTCGTCGGCATAATCCCGCCCCGTAGAAAGCTCCACATGATCAATCTGTGCCTTCTGCAGCGTAGACAGAATCAGCTCATTCTCAACAACCGCCTGCCTCCGGTACCGCTCCCTCACCCGCTTCGATCCGGTATCCACCATAAACCGGTGCCCGCTCATCGGATCATGCATCCGCACCACCCCAGACCGAGGCAACTCAAACTCCCGCGGGTCCGTAAACTGCAGCGCAATCACCTCATGCTTCCGCGAAAGCATCCGCATCGTCTTGCCCCAGTTGGGCTCGGTTTCATTGTTCAACCCCGACAAGAAATCCGATAGCACAATGACAATGCACCGCCGCTTGTGCGTCCGCCCAATCTCAGTCAGCACCGAAGACAAATCCTCCTGGGTATCCCCAGGCGAAGCATCGATCAACTCCCGGATAATCCGCATCCCATGCAGTCGCCCCTTGGTCGCAGGCACATGCAGCGTCTTCCCATCCTCAAGATGGTCCGATCCAAACAGGCACAACCCCACCTTGTCATTGTTCCGCCCCGCCGCGAGCGTCAGCACCGCCCCGACCTCGCTCATCAGTTCGTGCTTGGACCGCCGAACTGTCCCAAACGCGGTAGAGCGAGAGCAATCCACCGCAAGCACAACCGTAAGCTGCCGTTCTTCCTCAAACCGCTTAATATACGGCTTCCCCATCCGAGCCGTCACATTCCAATCAATCGACCGCACATCATCCCCGGGCTGATACTCCCGCACCTCCGAAAACTCAATCCCTTGTCCTTTGAACGCAGAGTGGTACGACCCCCCAAACATATCGTCCACCCGCCGCCTCGCGCGGATCTCCAACCTCTTCACGGCCTGCATGAGTTCTTCAGTAATCATCCGATGCTCACCACTGATCCGTTCAAGGGATCGAAATCCGGTCAAATACTTCCTGCACCAAGTCTTCCGAAGTAATACCCTCAGCCTCGGCCTCATACGAAATCATCACCCGATGCCGCATCACATCCATCCCCACCATCTTGATATCACTCGGCGTCACAAACCCACGCCCCTCAAGGAACGCGCTCGCCCGCGCAGCGCGAGCCAACGCCAGCGACGCCCGGGGCGAAGCCCCAAACTCGATCATCTTACCCATATCCATCGACCAGTTGACATTCACCGCTCCCGGCTCACGCGTCGCCTGAACCAGCGAAACAATGTAGGTCTTGAGCTTGTCGTCAATGTAAATCTCATCAACCGTCTTGCGTGCATTCCCGAGCTCCGCCAAGGTCAGCATCGCCTCGACAGTGGGGATCTCAATCGTCGAGATCATCCGATCAACAATCAACCGCTCATCATTCGGCGTCGGATACCCAACCTTAATCTTAAGCATAAACCGATCCACCTGCGCCTCTGGCAACGGATATGTCCCCTCTTGCTCGATCGGGTTCTGTGTCGCAAGCACCAAAAAAGGCTCCCCGGCAGCAACCAACGAATGCGTCTCCCCGCCAATCGTCGCATGCCTTTCCTGCATCGCCTCAAGGAGCGCCGACTGCACCTTCGCGGGCGCCCGGTTGATCTCATCGGCCAACACAATGTTGGCAAAGATCGGCCCCTTCCGAGCGGTAAAGGACGCCTCCTTCGGATTGTAAATCTCAGTACCAATCAGATCCGCAGGCAGCAAGTCGGGCGTGAACTGAATCCGAGCAAACTTCGCGTGCAGCGCATCAGCCAGCGTCGTGACCGTCAAAGTCTTCGCAAGCCCAGGCACACCCTCAAGCAGCACATGCCCACCGGTAAGCAGTCCGATCACCAACGATCGGATCATCTGCTCCTGTCCAACAACAACAGTCCCCACAGCTTCAATCAACGCATTGATCGGCTGTGCCTGCTCCTGAACCTGCTCGTCACTCGGTGCATTATTCGTCGTCGTATTCATCCGCGTGCTCCTCACACAATCCTACATAAAAAACAGTGCCCACGCACAAAACGGGTCACTGTTGTTCTACTACATCAAGATGTCTAGGTTGACTGATCCGGTCATGAATTTGAAACAATTCTTCCCGATTCACCTGTTCAGTTAGTTGGCGCTCGGTGGAGTCGCATCAGCAGGCTGAGCTGGGTTGATGTCAATCTCCCCGAACCGCTCCTCGTACTGACGAACCGCGCCGCCGATTGACATCGCTAGCCGTTTGGCGCCAGCCCAGTTCATCACGACCCGAGATCCCACAGCAAACACAACAACCGGAGGCTGTCCAGGGGTCTGCATAGGCATATTAAGCCCGAAATCCATGATCAGTTCCTCATTGGTCTGCGAGGTCCGGATCGTGTTGGCGTATGTCGTTTCCATCTTCGATTCATCAATCCGAAGCTGAACCTGCTGCTGTTGTGGTTGTTGGTCGGTCATTTTGGAGAACTCCGTCGGCCCAAGTGTATCGGGGGGGTGGTTATGAAAATACTGGTCAAAAAGACCGCAATGCCGGGGGGGGGAATCGAACCCCCACTCTGTTTCCAGAAGCGGATTTTGAATCCGCCGCGTCTACCAATTCCGCCACCTCGGCGTGGGCCACCATCCTAGCCCCCCAGCCGCCCCCTATCTCCCCAAAGCACCCCTCATCCATCAAGTACGCCTCTTCTAAAGCCGATATCGCGTCTACACTATCAGTCCTACCGAATCGTTCGGCAGGGTCGGGCCGGGTCGCAGGCGTGCGCTGGCGGTCCCGACAGCAGCCCCGCACGCACACAACACCGATCATGCTCAATTTCCGAGCATCCCGGTGCCACAAAAAGGCAAATATCATGTCCAACACAGTCAAAATCGAAGATGTCGGCCCATGCCGTAAAAAAATCTCTATCGATGTCCCATCAGCCACCGTTGATGAGGCAATGGAATCCGCATTCGCCACCGTCGCCCACGAAGCCTCAATCCCAGGCTTCCGCAAAGGCCGAGCACCTCGCCGCATCGTAGAAAAACGATTCGGTGGCTATGTCAAAGACGAAACACGCTCACGCCTCTGCTCCTCGGCCTACCAAGAAGCCGTCGAATCAAACGAACTCAAAGTCCTCGGACACCCACCAGCCGAATACTTCGAAGACATCGACATCGAAGCCGGCGAGCCGGTCCACATCGAAGTCGAAGTCGAAGTCATGCCAGAGTTCGACCTCCCAGACCTCAAAGGCATCGAAGTCTTCAAGCCAGAAGCAACCCTCCCAGACGGCATCGTCGATGACGAAATCAAAAAAATCGCCATCAACGAAGGCGATCTCGACGAGCAAGACAAATCCGCCAAGGGCAACTACCTCACCGGTAAAGCCGTCATGGTCGATGCCGAAGGTACCGAGCACTACAACATCGACGGCGCCGTCGTCCAGCTCCCAGAAGAAGGCACCGAAGGCATGATCCTCGGCGTCATCGTCCCAGACTTCACCAAACAAGTCGGAACCCCCAAAGAAGGCGACACCGTCACCGTCAAGGTCAAGGGCCCAGAAAACCACGAAGTCGAAGCCATCCGTGGAAAGGACCTCACCGTTACCTTCGAGGTCATCAAAATCTACGCCATCGTCCCCGCACCAATGGCCGATATCGTCGCCAAGTACGGCTTCGCCTCAGAAGACCAACTCCGCGAGATGGTCACCTCCAGACTCGACCAACGCGCCGCCGCACAACAACAAGGCGTCATGCGTCAGCAGGTCCTCAAGTTCCTCGGCGATTCCATAGATTTCGAGCTCCCAGTAGGCCTCACCTCCCAGCAGGCCGCCCGCTCGCTCGAACGCCAACGCATGGAGCTCATGTACCGCGGCGTAGATCCAACAGAGATCGAAACCAACATGGCCCAGCTCCGAAGCGCCTCAACAGATAAAGCGACCGCAGAGCTCAAGCAGTTCTTCATCATGAGCAAAATCGCAGAGTCCCTCGAAGTGTCCATTGAAGAAGCTGAGGTCAACGCACAAATCGTTCAGATGGCCATGCAGCAAGGCAAACGACCAGAACAGTTCAGAGACGAGCTCATCAAGAGCGGCCAAGCACAAACCCTCGTTCAGCAGGTCCGCGAACACAAAACAGTCGACAAAATCCTCGAAGACGCCAAAATCGAGGACATCTCCGCCGACGAGTTCAACAAGAAGTTCAACGAAGCCGAATAATCCGGCAAACTCACTCCATATTCACCCAGAACCCGGTCCTAGGCCGGGTTCTTTTTTTGCTCTGCGCCTAAGATCCCCAACCAACAAATCAAAGAGTCTCCAAACAATGAGGACATCAGCCATGACCACCGCACCAACCCACGCCAAAGGCCTCGAAGGCGTCATCGCAGGCGAAACCGAAATCTGCAATGTAGAGCAAGCCTCCCTCATCTACAGAGGCTACGAAATCGCAGACCTCGCAGCAAACGCAACCTTCGAAGAAGTCGCCTACCTCCTCATCGTCGGAAGCAAGCCAACCGCCGACCAGCTCGCATCCTTCAAAGCCGACCTCGTCGCCAACCGTGCCCTCCCACAACCGGTAATCGACTTCCTCAAAACCTCAGGCGACCTCGTCAATAACAACTCGGCCGTCCCGATGGACATCCTCCGCACCGCAGTCTCCATCCAGTCCCATGTCGACCCAGACTGCCAGGACAACTCCCCAGAAGCAAACCTCAACAAATCCAAACGCCTCCTCGCCATAATCCCGACCATGATCGGACACATGCAAAACTCCATCGAAGGCAAAGACTTCATCCCTCCAAACGCCAGCCTCTCCCACTCCGCAAACCTCCTCTACATGATGACAGGCTCTGAGCCAACCCCAGAAGCCGAAAAAGTCATGGATGTCTCCCTCGTCCTCTACGCAGAGCACGACTACAACGCCTCTACTTTCACGAGCCGCGTCATCACAGGCACACTCGCAGACATGCACGGCGGCGTCACCGGCGCCATCGCAGCCCTCAAAGGCAAACTCCACGGCGGTGCAAACGAAGCAGCAATGGACATGCTCTCCGATATCCGATCAGACATCGGCCCAGAAAACGACACCACCAAAATCACCGATTGGATGCACAAAGCATTCGAAGAAAAACGCAAGCTCATGGGCTTCGGTCACCGCGTCTACAAAAACGGCGACCACCGCGCACCGATCCTCCACGCTCTCGGACGCAAGGCAGCAGAAGCACGAGGCGATGACTTCGTCAAGCTCTTCGACCTCGGCGAAACCGTCCAGAAGATTATGGAAGACGAAAAGACAATCTACCCAAATGTCGACTTCCCCTGCGGCATGACCTACTTCACCATGGGCATCCCCGTCCCCCAATATACCCCAATCTTCGTCGCCTCCAGAATCACCGGCTGGTGTGCCCACATCATGGAACAACACGCCAACAACCGCCTCATCCGCCCACGCGTCGCCTACATCGGCCCAGCCCCAAGAAACTGGAACGACTAACCCCCCCCAAAGTTGAACTCCTTTGAAGCCCATGCAACCGCGTGGGCTTTTTTCCTATTATAATGACAGAGAATCACCCCTTGGAGCCCCCATGATCCAGTTCAACTGCGACAACTGCGAAACCCACATCGAACTCGACGACGACAAAGCAGGCACCAAGCACGAATGCCTCAACTGCGGCGACATCAACCGGGTCCCAGATCCATCAATCCCCGAGCCCACAACTGCCGCCCCCAAAGACCGCGCCGTCCAAGCCGGCTACCCCGCAGACGATGGCCCAGAAACCCAAATCCTCAAAGTCCGCCGATGCTGGATCCGTTCCAGAATCATCAAGTTCTCCATCACCACCCTCATCGTCCTCGCCTCAATCATCGGCATGCTCTGGGCCAAACTCAACGACCAAACCCTCTACTTCGCCCTCTTCATCCCGCTCGCAGTGGGGGGCCTAGGCCTCATCGCTTGGTGGTGGTTTGACCGCCTGAGCGCCGCCTTCGAGATCACCACCAAACGCACCATCATGCACCGAGGATTCTTCTCCAAATCCTCCTCCGAGGTCGTCCACGACAACATCCGGAATATCCAGATCGACCAATCCTTCCTCCAACGCGTCACCAATGTAGGCCGAATCGGCATTTCCTCTTCAGGACAAGACGGCGTAGAAATTCAGGTCAATCACCTCGCCAATCCCGATAAACTACGCGAAATTATCGATCTTTACCGCCCACTCTAGATATCCCAAAAACTCCCACCACTACACCAAAATAGGCGATACAATCACAGCCATAGCCCGAAGGACCGGGCCAAGCGATCAAGGAGTTCCGTCATCGATATCTGCTGGCTTCAAAAACTACGACTCAGAGTCTTCGCGGTCCTCGTCGCCCTCACCTTCGCCGTCATCGGCGTTGTAGGCCTCTTCTCCATCCCCGTCCTACCAGCCATCGGTGTCGCGCTCGTCGCCGCCTACTCAATGGTTAACTCAATGACCACCAAACTCGCCACCATCACCTGCTCAGGCTGCGGCAGCGACCTCTCAAACACATCAACAAGCACCTACGGCATCACCTGCAACAACTGCGGCTCAACCACACAACCCTACAACCATTCTTCACAACCCCCAATGATCGCCACCTTCGACGACGACTCCGACTCAGACCTCGCCTGAAAAACCACTCAACTCAAGCCGGAAACTCCCACGCCTTTCCAGGCGTGTACTCCATCAACTTGTAAAGCTCATCCCGGCTCTGCATCCCACCAAGCTCGCCCTCAAGCGTGCCGTTCTTCTTAAGTTCCGCAAGCCCCCGCTCAATCGCCCCCATCGCGATCCGCATCGTCGAAACCGGATAGATCACAAGGTCATATCCAAGCTCCCCAAACCGCGAAAGCGGAATCATCGGCGTCTTCCCAAACTCAGTCATGTTCGCCAGCATAAACGGCCGCTTCTCTCCCAGCGAATCCATCGACGAAGCAAACGCCCCAAACTCGTCTTCGCTCGTCAGCCCCTCTGGAAAGATCATCGAAGCCCCCGCACCAACATAGGCCTTGGCCCGATCAACCGCCGCATCAAACCCCTCAACCCCCTTCGCATCGGTCCGTGCGCAGATCATAAACGAACCGCCCGAACAATCTGCAGATGCCTTGGCCGCCCATTCAATCTTGGAGCACGCCTGATCAACCGAAACAAGCGCCTTCCCATCCAGATGCCCGCACCGTTTCGGGAACACCTGATCCTCGAGATGCAGCCCCGCCGCCCCCGCATGGTTGTACTCGATGACAGTCCGACGAACCATCTCCTCTTCCCCAAACCCGGTATCCGCATCCGCAATCACAGGCAGCCCAGACCCCCAAGAAACCTCCCGCACAACCCTCGCAAAGTGATCCAAAGTCAGCAGCCCAACATCAGGCACCCCGGCCGCCACCGAGATTGCCCCCCCAGACACATACGCCGCCTCAAACCCCGCCGAAGCAACCGCACGAGCCACCAGAGCATTAAAAGCCCCCGGAGCCGCCACAACCCCCGATTTCATCGAAGTCCGCAGTCGATCACCAGGATGCACGCAAGCAGTTGAGTCACTCATACGAAATCATAGGTCATCTCTTCCTCCCTCTCCCTTCGTGGGGCGGGGAGAGGGCCGGGGTGACGGCTCTCATCCTCCTCTTCCCACCTTCACCTACAATCCTCTCATGAATACAAAAATTGTCCCCCTCCTTGTACTCACCGCCCTCCTCAGCCCCGCAATCGCTCAAGACACGGAGCAAGAAGACAAACCCCGCTTCGAAGTCTCAAATGTCACAATTGAACCATTAAAGATCGAAGACCCCTTCGCAGACAACAAAAACGATGGGCGCCTCATTTTCACCGATCAGCCCACCGAGCAACAACTCCGCGACTTCGCAATGCTTGGAGGCAAGGTCGTCATGAACACCAGGACCCAGTCCGAGATGGACAAACTTAGGCTCGACGAAGCAGCCCTCTGCAAAGAACTCGGCCTCACCTACGCCCAAATCCCCGTAACAGAATCCAAGCTTACCGCCGCAGAACCCTTCGCACTCACACAGCTCCTCGCTGAAACAGATGGCCCAATCCTCATGCACTGCAAATCAGGATCAAGGGCCGCCACCATCTACGGCCTCCACCTCATTGCAACAAAACAAATGACCAAAGACCAAGCCCTCGCCCACGCCCTCGATATGGGCATGAGCCCCAAGTCGGTCCCCTTCTTCCAGAAAGCACTCATGAAAACCCCACAAAGAGCAATAGCCGCCGTAGACACCGCCCGCGTCATCGACAATGTCCACATGCTCACCTCCTTCGGCACACGCCACACGATGTCAGACACCAATTCCGACACCCGAGGCATCGGCGCCGCCCGCAGGTGGGTCAAGAAGGCATTCGAAGAATCCATCGAAGGACACAACAAGCCAGACGCAACCGCCCCCTTCGTCTCCTTCGACTCCCACACCGTCAAGCCCGACGCCCGCCGTATCCTCAAGCAGGTCGAAGTCGTCAATGTCCTCTGCACCATCCCAGGCTCAAACCCAGAATCCGCAGGCCGCCTTTATTATGTCCTCGCCCACCTCGATTCCAGAGCCACAGATCCAAACGATGCAACCTCCGAAGCCCCCGGTGCAAACGACGACGCCTCGGGAGTCTCCGCCCTCATCGAACTCGCCAGAGTCCTCAGTAAAGAATCCCTCGACTCCACCGTCGTCCTCATGGCAACCTCAGGAGAAGAACAAGGCCTCTATGGTGCCAAACTCCACGCCGCCGACCTCCTCGAAGCAGGAGCCGATGTCAGAGCCGTGCTCAACAACGACACCATCGGCGACCCTGAAGGCGCAGGCGACCAAGACGGCTCCAAAGAAGTCCGGATCTTCTCCGAAGGCATCGGCCTCGACACCCTTGATCTCGACGACCCCGCACTGCTCAAATCAGCCCTCCGACGACTCCGCTCAACAGGCTCAGAATCCGACTCTCCCTCACGCCAACTCGCACGCTACATCAACTTCGTAGGCAAACTCCACGGCGAACTCCCCGTTAAACCCAAACTCGTCTTCCGCCCAGACCGCTACCTCAGAGGCGGCGACCACACCCCCTTCAACCAACTCGGATTCACCGCCGTCCGCTTCTGCGAGGTCTACGAAAACTACGACCATCAGCACCAAGATGTCCGCATCGAAGGCACCACCCAGTTCGGCGACCTCGCCACATTCGTAGACGCCCAGTACCTCGCAGGCGTCACCAAACTCAACGCCGCCGTCCTCGTCCACCTCGCCAATGCCCCCTCAACCCCAACCCACGCCCGCATCATCACCGCCGACCTCACCAACGACACCACCCTCCGCTGGACCGCCAGCCCAGAATCTGACACCGCCGGCTACGAGGTCCTCTGGAGAGAAACCATCGACCACGATTGGACCCACCTCAAAGATGTAGGCAATGTCACCGAAGCTACCATCGATCTCAGTAAAGACAACTGGCTCTTCGCCGTCCGTGCCTACGACAAAGAAGGCTACAGATCACCCGCCGCCTACCCGTCATCCGCCAAAGAGTAATCGGACGAACCACAGTTAGAAATTCATGAATCTGCATCAGATTCCCATGCACGATTTGCCATAAAAAAGACCCCGTCTACCATCCCCCATGATCCACCCATGGCACGATGTACGACCCGGTATCCAAGACCTCGACCTCCCCCAAAACTTCCGCGCGATCATCGAGATCCCGAAAGGTTCTTCCAACAAATACGAGCTCGATAAAACAACAGGCATGCTCCGCCTCGACCGCGTACTCTCCAGCGCCGTCTACTACCCCGCCTCCTACGGCTTCGTCCCCCAAACCTACGCCGAAGACAACGACCCCCTCGATGTCCTCGTATTCTGCACCGAGACGATCCCCCCCCTCTGCGTCTGCGAAGCCAGAGCCATCGGCGTCATGACCATGCTCGACGAAGGCCAGCCAGACCACAAAATCATCTCCGTACTCATCAACGACCCAGAGTTCGAAGACTTCCACTCAATCGCCGACTTCCCCAAGCACACCTTCAAAATGCTCAAACGCTTCTTCGAAGACTACAAAAACCTCGAAGGCAAAGCCGTCGAAGTCGACGAAATCCAACCCGTCGAGCGAGCCCACGAGATCATCGAAGACTCCCTCCAACGCTACTCCCAAGCCCGCCGCTCAGGACAGCTCTAAACAACCCACAAGCATCCAATCTTCCGCCTCCCCCGGGCCTCCGGGGGAGGTGTCCGCGCCTCGCGGACGGAGGGGGTCTTTCTTGTCTACCAATACATAAAACCGATGGAACAAACGTCTCGCCTGCGATCTTCTCAGCCGATTCAAGCATATCCTCCCACATGACCACCACGATCCAATCCGAACCCGGCCTCTCCCCCTTGCGCCTAGCAGGCAAAACCTTCAACTCCCGCCTATTCGTCGGCACAGGCAAATACCCCACCATGGAATCCATGGCCCAGTCCCTCGACGCCGCAAACGCCGAGGTCATCACGGTCGCCGTCCGTCGCGAGAGACTCTTCAACGACCAAGGCAAATCCCTCCTCGAATACATCGACCTCGACCGCTACACCATCCTCCCAAACACCGCAGGCTGTTTCTCCGCCGAAGATGCCATCCGCGTCTCCCGCCTCGGTCGTGATCTTTTGGAACAACTTGGCAACCCTGGCGCGAGCTGGGTCAAACTCGAAGTCCTAGGCGACAAAAAAACCCTGCTCCCCGATCCAGTAGGCACCATCGAAGCCGTCAAAGAGCTCGTCGCCGACGGTTTCAAAGTCCTCTGCTACTCCAGTGACGACCCAATCACCGCCGTCCGAATCAAAGAAGCCGGCGCAACATCCGTCATGCCCGCCGGCTCCCCCATCGGCTCAGGCCAAGGCGTCCTCAACCAAAACAACCTCGTCCTCTGCCTCGAACTTCTCAAAGAAAACGACCCAACCTACCCAGTCATCATCGACGCAGGAGTGGGGAGCGCAAGCGATGTCGCCGTTGCAATGGAACTCGGCGCCGACGCCGTACTCCTCAACACCGCCATCGCCCACGCCAAAGACCCAGTTATGATGGCCCACGCAATGCGCAAGGCTTGCGAAGCAGGCCACCAATCCTACCTCGCCGGCCGAATCCCCAAAAAACGCTACGCCACCGCTTCCTCCCCAATGGAAGGCGCCATCTCCTACATCCCAGGCGAGTAATTCTGCTAACATTCAACTATGAATGAAGACACAGCACCGCTCCCAGACGCGGGCGAAAACATCAACTGTCTATCGTGCGGTTATAACATTGTCGGGCTCAGACTAGGCGATCGCTGCCCAGAATGCGGCACCCAAGTTATGCAGTTCGCATCGCAATCCGCGCAATCCAGCGGCAAAGCCATCACCTCAATGGTCCTAGGCATCGTCTCAATCATCTCCTGCATGGCCTACGGCATCATCGGTCTCCCATGTGGAATCGTTGCCGTGGTCTTCGCCAAGAAAGCACGCCTCGCGATCCAAGACGGCACAGCACCAGTGAGTTCCCAAGGCATGGCCACCGCAGGCAAAGTCTGCGGCTGGATCGGTATTATCCTCAGCTCAATTATGCTTCTGTATTTCCTCTTCATCATCTTCGTTGTTGTCCTAGGCATCTTCGCTGGCTCATCGGGTATTACCCCATGACCACCCCCGCACCACACACCACGCCAGACAAACACGACCTCTACGAACTCTGCGTCCAAAACCCAGAAGCATGCATTCCCCTCCTCAACGCCATCCACGGCAACACCCCAACTGTCCTCGCCGAAGACTTCGCAGGCACCTCAATCCTCTCCCACCAATGGGTCGCCCAGTCAGATTCCCACCATGCCATCTGCACAGACCTCGACCAAGAAGCCCTAGACAAGCACGGCGACCACCCCCGCATCAAAAAACAACTCATTAATGTCAATGACATAAAGCCGGACGCAACCGACTCAGCCGACATCCTATTCGTAGGCAATTTTTCAATCGGCTACCACCACACCCGTGCCGAACTCGTCACCTACCTCAAACAAGCCCAAGCACGCCTCAAAGAAACCAACGGCACCTTCCTCTGCGACACCTACGGCGGAGAAAACGCTTTCATCCCAGGAGGCGTCCATCGCCCAACCCCAATGGGCGATGGCAGATTGTGCCGCTACACCTGGGAACAACGCGAAGCCAACCCCCTCACAGGCATGGTCAAAAACTACATCCATTTCCGAATCGAACACGCCGGAAACATCACCGAAGAATACGACGACGCCTTCACCTACCACTGGCGTCTCTGGTCCGTCCCCGAACTGAGAGACGCCATGCTCGATGCCGGGTTCACAAAAATCCAGTGCTACGCCAAACTCCCCGACGCCGTAGACGACGAAGGCAACGCCTACATCAACCCCATCGAAGACCCCCAAGAAGAACTCGAAGAATCCTTCATAGTCCTCGTCGCGGCTCGGGTTTCATGAACAAAGATATCCCCACCCTCACCTGTCACGCCTGCGGCTACGACATGCACGATCGCAAAGTGAGCGATCCGTGCCCAGAATGCGCGACCCCACTCGACACCCGCCCCGATGGCTACACAAAGCCATGGAAGTTAACGGTCCCATTGGTTTGTTCAATACTCACAGTTCTCGTGATGCCCTTTATTTCAATATTCTCGTTCATCTTCATGACTCCTTCTTTCTTTATTGCCAATGCGCAAAAACAAATATCGTCTGAATACCGAATCCCCTACTGGGCTAAAAAACGACTCAATCAAAACCGAAAGCTTATCTGGATTGCCTACATTGAGTTCTGGGCAACCCTGGTCATCAGCACATTCTGGCCCCAGGCCCTCAACTGGTGGTAGCCGAATCTCCATCGACCTCCTCCCCTGGACTTCCGGGGGAGGTGTCCGCGCACCGCGGACGGAGGGGGTCTTAATCTCTCTCATTTTCTCTCTCCCGTTTGCCGGGTGCCACTGCTTGACCGTCTTCGGCAAGCAGTGTCTTCACTTTCATTCCCAAACGCCCCCTCCCCTCCCGAAACACACCAAAAAACCCTTGCACCCCAACCAATCCCCATGTAAACTCATAACTATATATCCATTCCATGCAACCTAGGCCGCCCCAATGATTCCCACCACCAAATCCAAACTTCTCCCCATCCTCCTCCTCACCCTCTTCACACTCCTCACCCCCCAATCCAAAGCCGACGGCGTCCTCTGCCGCGCCCGAGATTACCTCGGCTCATACGACATACCAGACTACGCCTTGAGTGTGATGGTTGTGGACACAACCGCATATCTCGCATGCGACGAGGTAGGTCTCTATATCATTGATATCTCGGACCCTGCAAACCCTGCACTGCTGAGTACATTCGACACGGCGGATCGGGCTTGGGATTTGATTGTTGTGGGTACGACCGTCTTTGTCGCGGACTATCGATTAGGCCTCCAGATCATCGATGTCTCCGACCCCACTACACCATCATTGCTTGGCTCATACGACACACCAGGCCGCGCCTTTGGCGTGGCGGTTGTAGGCACGACCGCATATATTGCTGATCAGGATTCTGGCCTCCAGATCATCGATGTTTCCAATCCCAAGGCGCCCGTATTTCTCGGCTCATACGATACACCAGGCGAGGCTGTTGGTGTGACGGTTGAGGGTACGATCGCCTATGTCACCGATCTTGAATCTGGTCTCCAGATCATCGATGTCTCCAACCACGCAGCACCCACTCTGCTTGGTTCATACGATACACCAGGCGAGGCTGTTGGCGTGACGGTTGTGGGCACAACCGCCTATGTTGCGGATGACTATGGTGGTCTCCAAATCCTTGATATCTCGCACCCTTCAGCACCTGCATTGCTGAGTTCCTTTCAAACACAGCACCATGCTCAGAATATCACTATTCTGGGCACAATCGCATATGTTGCAGATCAGTTATCCGGTCTCCAGATCATCGATGTTACCAACCCCGAAGTTCCGGCACTCCTGGCTTCATACAACACACAGAGCCAGTCGTATGATGTAGCGATCGTGGGTACGACTGCCTATATCGCAGAAGGCTACCCTGATCGTTCCGCCCTATCGATAATTGATATCTCTAACCCCGCTCCACCTGCATTCCTCGGCTCATACGACACACCAGGCGAGGCTGTTGGCGTGGCGGTTGCGGGCACGACCGCTTACATCGCTGAAGGTATCTCTGGTCTGCAGATCTTCGATGTCTCAGACCCTTCAGTCCCTGCACTGCTGAGTTCCTTTCAAACAGAGCACCATGCTCAGGATATCACAATTCTGGGCACAACTGCATTTGTTGCTGATCAGTTATCCGGTCTCCAGATCATCGATGTCTCGTATCCTAAAGAACCCGAACTAATTGGCTCATACGACACACCGGGCCGGGCTATGAGCGTATCAGTTGTGGGCACGACCGCCTATGTCGCTGACTTTGTATCTGGCCTCCTGATTATTGATGTCACCAACCCTGTAGCACCCACACTGCTCGGCTCATACGACACAGCAGGCGCGGCGTATGACGTGGCGGTTGTAGGCACGATCGCTTACATCGCTGATGGTATCTCTGGTCTGAAGATCTTCGATGTCTCCAACCCCGAAGCACCCGGATTGCTCGGCTCATACGACACGCCAGATCATGCTATTAAAGTGACGGTTGAGGGCACGACCGCATATGTTGCAGATCGATACAATAGCCTTCAGATCATCGATATTTCAAACCCCACAGCACCCGAACTGCTCGTCTCATATGACACACCAACATGGTGTCAGAATGTATCGGTCGTGGGCACGACCGCCTATGTCTCAATCCTCTCTGATGGATTCTATGTTCTTGATGTCTGTAACCCCGCAGCACCAACATTACTCGCATCATACGACACACCAGGCTCTGTTGTTGGCATGATGGTTATTGGCACGACTGCCTATGTGGCGGATTTCGATTCAGGCCTCCAAATCATCGACCTCTCCGACTGCCCCCCCTGCCCCGCAGACCTCAACAACGACACCTCCCTCAACTTCCTCGACATCTCCGCATTCCTCGCGGCCTTCAGTTCAACAGACCCCACCGCCGACTTCAACCAAGACGGCAGCTTCAACTTCCTAGACATCTCCGCCTTCCTTACCGCCTTCGCCGCCGGCTGCCCTTGAATCCGATCATTCAACATTCTCCTCCGATGATTTCTCGCCGGGTGCCCCGACTCGTCGTCCTCGGCGCAGTCGGGTCTTTCTTTCTGGGTGCCACTGCTTGACCGTCTTCGGCAAGCAGTGTCTTATGTCATTTCTTCCTCCCTCTCCCCCGGGGAGAGGGCTGGGGTGAGGGTCTTTCTTCTCTTCCCCCTTCTACTGATCCCAACCCCCAACCCCCCTACAATCCCCCATGACCACCAAAACCCCCACAGACACAACAGTTCTCAACTCCTACAACCCCTCCACCGGCGAAATCGTCGGCTCCGTCCCCATCACACCAGTATCTGAGATTGACGGCATCATCGCCAAGGCAAACGCCGCACTCCCGGCCTGGCAAGCAATGACCGCCCAAGAGCGTGCCGACATCCTCAAGCCCGCCGGCAAGATCATCGCCGACCGCGCCGAAGAACTCGGCAAACTCCTCTCCCTCGAACAAGGCAAACCAACCGCCGAAGGCATCGGCGAAGTCAACGGCTGCGCCGCCCGCATGGACTGGGAGAACGACGAAGTCGCCAAAGCCGTCCAACCAGAAATCCTCAAGAGTGAAGGCATCGAATCCACCATCCACTACGACGGTTACGGCGTCTGCGCCGCCATCACCCCGTGGAACTTCCCGCTCCTCATGCCGCACTGGACAATCGTCCCCGCCCTCATCGCAGGCAACACCGTCATCACCAAACCATCGGAGCAAACCCCGCTCATCTCAGACGAGTATGTCAAAATCCTCAACCAGTTCCTTCCAGAAGGCGTCCTCCAAATCGTCCACGGCGAAGACGACCAGGGCAAAGCACTCGTCGCCGGAGACACCCACCTCATCGCATTTACAGGCTCTAAGAACGCCGGCCAGCACATCATGGCCGCCGCCGCCAACGGGCTCAAACGCCTCATCCTCGAGCTCGGCTCCAAAGACCCCATGATCGTCCTCGAAGGCGCCGACCTCGACAAAGCCGTCGCCTTCGGCGTCAACAACGCCCTCCGCAACTGCGGCCAGGTCTGCGTCTCCACCGAACGCATCTATGTCCAAGACTCCATCAAAGCCGAGTTCATGGAAAAACTCATCGAAGGCGCCAAAGCCTTCACCGTCGGCGACTGCAACGACGAAAACGCCAAGGTCGGCCCGATGGTCATGCGTGAACAAAAAGACCATGTCGTCGCCCAGATCAACGACGCCATCAAAAAGGGCGCCACCGTCGCGATGGGCAACGAACCAATGGACGGCAACTTCATCGCCCCAACCGTCCTAGACAGCTGCACCCACGACATGGACATCATGACCGTGGAAACCTTCGGCCCGGTCCTCTGCGTCCAGTCCGTAGGTAATGCCGACGAAGCTGTGGCTCTGGCCAACGATACCGAATATGGATTGGGTGCTGTGGTGTTCGGCGACGAAGCCGTCGCCCGCAATGCCGGCAGCCAGCTGACGGCCGGGATGATCGGCATAAACAAAGGCATCGGCGGCGCGACCGGAACCCCATGGGTCGGCGCCCGCCATTCCGGATTCTCCTACCATTCCGGTCCGATGGGTCACCGCCAGTTCTGCCAGGTCCGGGTGGTGAGTGTCAACGCCGAGTGATCCGATCCAGTATGCTTGGCTATGCCCAGCATGATGAGTGATACCACAACCCAAATCAAAAGTATGAGCCAGCGTGCCAAGTCCGCGATCGAGCGGGTGGGTACCGCTCTGCTGTCATCGCACACACGGGTGAGTGAAATTGATGCAGCGAGGCTGAGCTTTGAGTTGCGGGTGGTGCTTCAGCGGGTTTTGATACTTGATCGTGTGGGAATGCTGGATGGCGATCTGACTTGGGAAGTCTTATTGGATATGGATCTGGAACGGCAATTGTTCCCCGTGGAACAATTGCCTGGGGACCGGGTTTGGTCTGGGGATTGGGTTGATCTTGTGCGGCGGGAGTTTGGCTCGTGCGGCGGGAAATGGTTTGATGAGGTGGTCGAACTGATCCAGAGAGATTCGGGAGAGATGGGGGCGGTGGATGAATCGTTGATGGGGTGGGTGCCGCGTATTGGGGATGATGGCGGGTTTGAGTTGGTTGTGGAGGATGGATCGGATCGAAAGATTGGGGGGGTGTTTTATACGCCGGCGTCGGTGGTTGGGTATGTGCTGGATCGTGCGCTGATGCCTGCGATTGAGGGGTGTGGGGATGATGCTGATCAACTTCTCGATTTGCGGGTGTGTGATCCGGCGTGTGGGTGTGGGTATTTTTTAATAGAAGCGGCGAGACGGATTTGGGAACGCGTGGAAACAACTGGGGGAGGTGATCGGTGTGGGGATGTCATTCGGTCATGTTTGGTAGGGGGGGATATCAATCCGTTGACAGCGGAAGTTTGCCGATGGTCGCTTTGGTTTGCGGCGGGGGATCGGTCGGTGACAATTGATGAGTTGCGGGATCGGGTGCGGTGTGGGGATTCGCTGGTTGATGAGGGGATGTTTGAAGATGGGATTGATGTGGTTATTGGGAATCCGCCGTTTTTGAATCAGTTGGGGTCTGGGACAGCTCGGTCGCCGGCGAGGGTTCAGCGGCTGCGGGTTCGGGGGCTTGTTGGGGGGGCGGCGTATACGGATGAGGCGTCGGCGTTCTTTGTGCTGGGATTAGGGATGGCGAAGGATGGGGGGCGTGTGTGTATGGTGCAGCCTCAGTCGGTGGTGGCGACGCGGGGCGGGGAGTGGGCTAGAGCGAAGGTTGCGGAGTTGGGGGTGCTGGAATCTATATGGATTTCCAATGAGCATGTGTTTGGGAACGCGAGTGTGTATACCTGTGCGCCCTGTGTGGTTGTTGGTGGGGCGGATTCGAAGCTTGGACTACAGCGGTATTCTGGCGGTGGATTTGTTGAGCATGAGCCGCTTGTGATTTCGAGCGAAAGCTTTGGGGGGCTTGTGACTTGGTCATCGATTGCGGCGGTGACGATGGGGGTGCCTGAGGTTTTGATTGAATCGTCTGGGGTTGTCGGTGATGTTGGGATGGCGACTGCGGACTTTCGGGATGAGTATTACGGGTTGGTTGGAAAGTTGGTTGAGGATTCTGAGTGCAGTGATCGGGCGGGGTCTCCTGCGGTGCTGACGACCGGGCTTGTTGATTTGGGCGTTTGCAACTGGGGATTGAAGGCGACGCGGATTCATAAAGAGAAATGGGAATCGCCTCGGGTTGCGGCGTTGGGGATTGTTGGGGATGGGCGGCTCTCTAAGTGGGTGACTGCTCGGCGGGTGGAGAAGGTTGTGGTGGCGACTCAGACGAAGGTTGTCGAGGCGTTTGTTGATGTTGATGGGGAGTATGTTGTATTGACGCCGATGATTTCGGTGATGGTGAATGCGGGGGTCGAAGTTTGGAAGGTTGGTGCGGCGATCGGATCGCCGGTGTGTAGTGCGTTTGCGATGCGGCACTTTGGTGGGGCAGCGATGCATGCGGATGCTTTGAAGATGAGCGCTCGGCAGGTTTTGGAGTTGCCGTTGCCGGTTGATGAGGACGCGTGGTTAGATGGGGCGGCGGCGTTTGAGCGGGTGCATGCGGCGGGTGAGGATGGGTACGCGGCGGCAGTGGTTGCGTATGGGGAGGCGATGTGTCTTGGGTACGGGGTCGCGGGTCTTGATCGGGAAGAGTTGATGGGGTGGTGGCTTGGGCGGCTGGGGATTGGTTAGATTGAGCGTGTCATTTGTAGAAGTTGCGAATGAATTTTTGGTGCTGCGGCCAGAAGTGATTTGGTGTGGACGGTATCTTCGCCAGCGATGTCGGTTGAGATGCCTTCGGCTTCGGTGATGATGGGGGGGACGGAGGCGATGTCCCAGAGGGCGACATGGGGTTCGATGACGGCGTCTACTCGGCCTGTTGCGAGAAGGACGATGCCGTAGCAGTCGGGGAAGCCTCGGGTGTGTTTGGATGCGGTGTCGATTTGTTCGTAGAGGGCGCGGAGTTGTGGGGTGGTGAAGTAGGTGAGGGCGGTGGTGTTGACGAGGGCGTCGGAGAGTTTGTTTACATTGCTGACCTTGGCTTGGATTGGTGGGTTGTTGTTGATTTGGTGGTGGCAGCCCAGGCCTGTGGCGGCGTAGACGAGTTCGTTTAGGCAGGGCATGGCGATGGCGCCGATGACGGGGGTGCCTTTGTGGAGGCAGGCGAGCATGGTGCCGAAGAGGGGGATGCCTTGTACGAAGGAGATGGTGCCGTCGATTGGGTCGATGACCCATTGGTAGTCGTTGGTGCCTGGTTTGTTGTCGAACTCTTCTCCGAGGATGGCGTCGTTTGGGAAGCTTTCTTCGATGCGTTTTCGGAGTTCTGTTTCGATGGTTTTGTCGGCGATGGTGACGGGGGAGCCGTCGGCTTTGTGGTCTGGGGTGTAGGTGTCTTTGCCGAACCACTCCAGGGCGAGTTTTGCGCAGGGCATGGTGTTCTTTGCGGCGAAATCGAGGCGTGCATGAATTTCAAGGGGGGGTGGGGGCAGATTGGTCATGCTGGTTGGGCCTTGAGGGCTTGGGTGAGGGCGGCGCCTAGTTGTTCGATATGGGCTTTGCAATGGGAGGCGTTTATGGAGAGGCGGAAGTAGGTTGGGGCTGGGCCGTTGGGGTATTGCATGAGGGGGAGGATGATGCGTTGCTCTAGGAGTGATTGTTCGATGTTGAGCATGTCGAAATCTGTGCCGAGGGTGAAGGCGAAGATTGGTGTTGGGTGGTTGTGGGCTTTGATGTCATGGGCGTTGAGCATTGCTCTGGTGTTGTTGATGTTTTCAAGGAGTTGGTTGTGGATGCTGGGTTGGGTTTTGAGGAGGTTGAGGGAGGTCAGTGCTGCTGCGGCGAGCGCTGGGGAGGCGGGGGTGGTGCAGATGTAGGCGGTGGAGTGGTCTCGTGCTGCTCCGACATATTGCGGGGATCCGAGGACTACGCCTCCGGCGCATCCGAGACCTTTGACGAGGGTGGTGGTCATGATGAGATTTGGGTGGTTGAGATTGAAGTGGTCTGCTGTGCCTCTTCCTTGGTTGCCTAGGACGGTGAAGCCGTGGCAGTCGTCGATGAGGAGGATGTGGTGGTTGATGCGAGTGAGGAGTTGGGTGAGTGGTGCGAGATCGCCGTCGGTTGTGAAGACGGCGTCGGTGAGGACGACGGCTGGTTTGTCGAGGGCGGCGAGGATTTGGTGGGCGTGGTTGGGGTCGAGGTGGTCGTAGGTGTGGATGGTCATCTGGGCCAGGATGGCGGCGTCCTTGAGCGAGGCGTGGGCTCTTGCGTCGATGACGGCGTCGGTGATACCGATTGCGGCGAGTCCCTGGAGGGCTGCGAGGTTTGCGGTGTAGCCGTCTGGGACGAGTAGGGCGTCTTGGAAGCCTGTGAATGCTGAGAGGGTGGATTCGAGGTCGGCGTGTGGTTGGGCATTTCCTGTGGTTTGGCGGGAGGCGGATGTTGAGAGCCCATAGGTGGTTAGGGCTGTTTTTGCGGCTGAGATGACCTCTGGGTGGTGTGCGAGTCCGAGGTAGTTGCAGCCTCCGAAGATCAAGTATGTATCACCATTGCGGGTGACATGGGTTGCTGATGCTGATTGACTGGGTGGATTTGGCATTTGGTGTTTCTCAGAAGATTCTGTTGAATTATCGTCAGGTCGGGGGTGTTTGGCGCGGTTTTGGTGTGAGATTGGGTGGATTTGAGGTGCGGGGCATTTTCCGCATAGGATGTGGCCACTGATTGATGCTCGGCATTTTGGCTGGGTTTGGACCAAGGAGGATTTGATCAATGCTGATTTCTAGAAAAGTCGTAGCTTTGGGTTTGGCGGCTGTGTGTGCTTTGGGTTCTGGGTCTGCTTTGGCGGCTGAGAAAGAAGACCTGAAGGTGATGCAGCTCCCGATCCGGACGGATGGGCCGAAGAGTTTGGATCCGGTTGAGGGTTCGACGACCTACGACAACATGGCGTGTGCTCAGTTCTATGAGACACTGCTGACGAATCAGTATGCGAGTCCGATGGAGATGGAGCCTTTGCTTCTTGCGGAGATGCCTACGACTGAGGATGGGGGCACGACCTGGCACTTTATACTCAAGGATGAGGTGTATTTCCATGATGACGAATGCTTCCCGGGAGGGAAGGGTCGGCAGATCCGAAGTGATGATGTATTTTATTCGATCAAGCGGCTTGCTGATGATCAGTACAAGCTTGAGAACTGGTGGCTGCTTGATGGGACGATCTTGGGATTCAACGAGTACAAGGATGCTCAGAATGCGGCGGCTGAGTTTGATTACGATGCACCGGTTGAGGGGTTCCGGAAGATCAGTGATCTTGAGTTTGAGATTGTATTGACCAAGCCGGTGTATCGGTTCTTGTACATTTTGGGGATGTTCCAGACTTCTGTAGTTTCGCAGGAAGCGGTGGAGTTCTATGGGAAGGACTTTGCGGAGAATCCGGTGGGGACGGGGCCGTTTATTTTGGATACATGGGTTCGGAAGCAGTCGTTGACGGCGGATCGGAACCCGAACTACCACGAGGTGCTTTATCCTGAGCGTGATGAGTGGTCGCGTGAGGATAAGCGGGCTCGGTTGCATCGTGCTGCGGGCAAGCAGGTGCCGTTTGTTGATCGGGTTGAGTTCACGATGTTTATTGAGGATCAGCCGATGTGGCTGGAGTTCAATGCGGGGAATCTTGGATACTCGCAAGTGCCTGAGGATTACTTTACGGATGCGTTTGATCGGTCATCGAAAGAGTTGAAAGAGGAATACCTGCGTCGGGGGATGCGGCCTCATGCGAACAAGCTTTTGGACTTCACTTTCCGTGGGTTCAATATGGAAGACGAGTTGGTTGGCGGGTACACCGATGACAAGCGTGCGCTTCGTCGGGCGATCTCGTATGCGATCGATCTTGATGAGATCAACGAGACTTTCTATAACGGGCGACGGATTGTCTATGACGGACCGATCCCTCCCGGGCTAGACGGTCACCCAGAGGGCGGGGTCTCGGCTGCTGGTGCTCGGGGGCGGAATATCGCCAAGGCGCGGGAGATGCTCGCTGAGGCGGGGTACCCGGATGGTGAGGGGCTGGTTCCGATCCGGTTTTACACGAGCCAGAGCACGATTAACAATGCGGTCGCTGAGCTTGTCAAGCGTCAGCTTGAGGAAGTGAATATCAAGTTTGAGCCTGTGTTTATGGATTTCTCGACTTTGATTGAGGCGATCAATAAGAAGCAGGCTCCGATGTTCGGGTTTGCGTGGTCGAGCGACTATCCAGACGGCGAGAACAACCTGGCGTTATTCTATGGGCCGAATGAGGCTCCGGGGTCGAATCACTACAACTACAAGCGTGCTGAGTATGACGCGATGTACGATCAGGTGTTGACGATGGGCCCGAGCGATGAGCGGACGGCGATTTATGAGAAGATGCGGGACATGATCCTGGATGACTGCCCTTATGTTGGCGGGATGGCCCGGGAGCGGTTCTACCTGATTAGCCCTTGGCTGCTCAACTGCAAGCCTACGGAGCGGTATTACGGCTGGTTCAAGTATCTTGATGTGGATGACTCCAAGCGGGAGTGAGGGCTATATGATGGCCTCTCTCTATTGCGTCTTGGCTCTGGGCCCGGGCGCGGGATTTAAGCTCTCGGAGTTAGATTTGTGCTGAACTACATCATCCGGCGGACGCTGTACAACATACCGGTGTTTCTTGCGATCATCTTCGTGGTGATGGCGGCGTTGCGGGTCAATGACCCGGTTTCTGCGCAGCTTGGCAAGAATGCTGGGCCTGAGCAGATCCAGTTGCTGACTGAAGAGATGGGGCTGGATAAGCCGTTTGTTTTGCAGTATGGGATCTTTATCCGTGATCTCGCTTTAATCTGGAAGCCCATTGAAGAGAGGGAGCCCGGCGAGGAAGCCGGCTCTTGGGAGCGGAAGGAAACGCGGAGCTGGGATCAGAATATGCCGGTATCGGAGATGATCGGGAAAGCGATCCCGCCTTCGATGGCGATCACGATCCCGACGCTGACGATGTCGGCGTTGATCTCGATCTGTGTGGGATTAGTGTCGGCGTTTAATCGCGGGAAGACTGTGGACCGGACGCTGATGTTCCTTGCGGTGATTGGGATGAGTATCTCGGTGCTTGTCTACATCATCATCGGGCAGTACTTCGGGGCGTTTGTGCCTGGGCAGGCGGTTGATGGTTGGCCGTTCCAGGTGACGGTGGATGCGTCTGCGGGGGAGAGTGCGTTCTTTTTCTTTAATCCGGTGAACTGGGTGGCGTTCTGTATGCTGCCTGTGATGATCAATGTGATTGTTTCGCTTGGGTATGACACGCGGTTCTATCGTGCGGTGATGGTTGAGGAGTCGGCCAAGGACTACATCCGTACTGCAAAGGCGAAGGGTGCGAGCACGAGCCGGGTGATGTTTGTTCATATGCTCAAGAACGCGATGATCCCGATCATTACTCGGATCATGATCTCGCTGCCGTTTATTATTACGGGGTCGATTCTTGTTGAGGTGTACTTCGGTATTCCGGGGATGGGGCGGACCTTGATTAGCGCGATTAATGCGAAGGACTTCCCGGTGATCCAGACCTTTACGGCGTTGTTTACCGCGTTGTTTATCGCTTCGAATATTCTGACCGATGTGCTTTATGCGATGGTCGATCCACGGGTGAGGTTGTCATGATTCGTGATCGGATTCAAGAGTCGCCCGCGATGCGGAAGTTGTTTGGTCGGAAGATGACCGTCTTTGCGATGGGGATCATTTCGGTGTATCTGCTGCTGTTTGGATGGATCATCTTGATGGAGGGCGTCTCCTGGGCGGGGAACAAGAGCGGGGCGTTTGATCTTGCGAAGAGTGATTCGGTGCTTGGGGCGATGCTCCCGGAGCGGACGCTTGATCGTGTGGGGGCGAGTAATGAGCCAGGGTTTGGGATCCGGTCTGAGCCGACTAAGCGGATGGAGCAGGTGGGGTTCTATATCCGTAACTTGGGGAAGATGTTTGACGAGCTCGACCAGAGTGTGTCGGCAGGGACGGAGCCTCGGTCAATTGATGAGATTCGCAAATCTGTGTCGTTTGCCGAGCGTCGGGTGGTTGATCTGTCAGTCGAAGAGATTCGGGGGATGTACGATCAGACGCAGTTGATTCTTGGTCATCAGGCGGAGCTGCGGGCGTTGAGGGATTCGCTCCCTCAGATGACGATCGCGATTGAGAAGCTTGTTGAATACCGGGCTGCGTTCGAGGCAACCGAGGTTGACAGCGAGGCGTGGGAAATCGCGGGCGAAGAGGTCGCGTTGACGCTTGATGAGTTGCTGATTCATATTGAGGGTTACCGAAGCGGGGCGCCTGAGGGTGATGCGCTTGCTGGGCTCGATCTGGATTCGCTCAGCGAGGCGATGGACGCGGCGTTTGATTATTCGCCGATGGATCCGATTTATGATGCGGGTTTGGTTGAGCGATTGAATCAGGCGGTGGTTGATGCTGGGCCTGGTATCGATGTTGCGGTGGCGGGGACTCTTGATGAGCTTGAGCCGATTCTTGACGAGTTGTATCCGATGCCTGGTGGGATCGGCGGGGTGCTTTATAAGTTCCGGATGATGCTTGGGACGGATCAGCAGGGGCGTTCGATTCTGCTTCGGGGGATGTATTCGGCGAAGGTTGCGATTCAGGTGGGTGTTGTGGTTTCGTTAATCGCGGTGTCGATCGGGTCACTGCTTGGTGCGGCTGCTGGGTACTTTGGCGGGATTCTGGATCACACGGTGATCTGGTTGTACTCGACTTTTTCGTCGATTCCGTATCTGGTGCTTTTGGTTGTGCTGGCGTTTATGTTTACGGGTTCGATCTTTGAGGGGACGCTGGTGCCTTTGTATGTGGCGTTCTCGTTAACCTTTTGGATTGGTCCTTGCCGTGTTACGCGTGGGGAGGCGCTCAAGCTTCGGTCGCTGGATTATGTGCAGGCGGCGCAGGCGCTTGGTGCATCGAACTGGCGGATTCTGACCCGGCACATTATTCCGAACACTTCGCACCTGATCTTTATCAATATGTCGTTGCTGTTTATCGGTGCGATCAAGGGTGAGGTGGTGCTGACCTTCTTGGGCCTTGGACTCAAGGATGGAGCGAGCTGGGGGATTATGATTAATCAGTCGAAGTCGGAGGTTGTTTCGGGGTTCTTCTGGCAGATCGGCGCGGCGACTTTCTTTATGTTTGTGTTGGTGCTTGCTTTTAATGTGCTGACCGATGCATTGCAGGATGCGTTTGATCCCAAGCATGTGGGGTAAAGAAGGGACTGGCCACTAGCCATTAGCAACTGGGGAAGAGAAGACCCGACGCGCCGAAGCGGCGGGTCGGGGCACCCTGCAAAGTTCACGGTAAAAAAGGCCGCACCCCTTTGGGTTTTCCAAAGGGGTGCGTTTGCGGCTGGATGCAGCTGGTAAGCCGAGTTTTGTCCGCCTTGTGGTTTCCGATCATCCTTTTGACGGGGGCTCGATCGGACCTTCGCGGCTGGGCGACTATTTCTCTGCTCGCATTGTTGCCAATACGATGAGGAGCGTAATGCTCCCAGCACCCTACCCGATCCTGCGGTCCCCGAACAAGGGATTCACCCGGTGGGTGAGAGGATCTGCTTGGGCTTGCACGCGGCGGGGTTTACCTTGCCCCGACTGTCGCCAATCGGGCGGTGCGCTCTTACCGCACCCTTTCACCCTTCCCTGTGGTTCCGAGGAACCCATCGGGGGTTTGCTTTCTGTGGCACTTTCCCTCGTTCCCAGCCGCCTGAACCGGTCTTTCGATCGGGCAGGTATTGGAACGGGTGGGTGTTACCCACCGCCGTGTTCTTTCGTGCTCGGACTTTCCTCCCATGGATGGGGACCATTCATGAGCAGCCGCCTTGCTGCATCTCGGGGCGATTATACGATGAAATTGTGTGCAGGGTCGTTTGTTTTTATGTATCATGGGTTTATGGGTTCGACGAGTGCCATGATTTGGGCGGTGCCTGAGCAGGTGGAGATGCTTGCGGGGGTGTTGTCTGCGGGGGGGATCGGGGTTATTGGGGCTGGGTGCCCGGTTTCTGCTCAGACCGGGACAGTGGCGCAGGGGTTTGGGTGCGGGGTGCAGGATGATCTACGGCACATGCTGAGCTCTGAGACTCCTGATCTGGTGCTTCTGGCGGCTCCGGGGGGGTTTGGGCATCGGGAGATTGAGGGGGATCTGGGGGCACTTCAGCAGGCACACAGCCGGGAGGTGGCGGTGGCGACGATGGAGCCGATCCCAGGTGAGGCGACGGTGATTTCTGGGACGAGTTGGGGTGATGCGCTCCATTCGGGGGCGTTTGGCGAGTTTGTGCGGGTGGTGCCTATGGTGCGGCGGGGGCGGCTGATTGATGAGTTGATGGCGACTCTGGAGACCTTTGGGGTGATCCGGTCGATGAGTGTCTCGATATCGGCTCCGGGGGTGTTTGGGTCGCTCGGGGCTCGTGTGTTTGAGGCGATGGATTTGGTGCGGACGCTTGTTGGGGTGCCTGAGATTATTGATGCGTCGTATCAGGCCGGGGGATTGGGCGGGTCGGGTTCGCATGGGTTGCATCAGCTGCCGGGGCAGTCGTTGCGGGAGCTGCACGGGACGATGACGGCTCATCTCCGGATGGGGGATGGGCGCGGGGTGCTTGTGCAGGTTTCGGACCAGGTGGGGCGGTCTGGATTATCTATGACGCTGCTTGGGGACGAGGGGGAGATCCGGTTGTGGGATACGGGATTCCGGCGGCTTGATACGACGGGGACGGTGATCGATTCGTTTACGATGGAGACTGGTGATGCGGTTGATCCAACTATTGACCCGTCGTCTGTTCGATTGACGGAGCAGTTGATTCAGTTGTGTTCTGGGGTTGGGCCTGTGCGGTCGCCGGTGGATCATGCATCTGTTTTGGCGATGGGGCATACGGCTCTTTTGAGTGCTCGGACGGGGCAGGGGGAGACGCCTGAGACTATTCGGCGGTTGTTGATGGAGGTTTAGTGGGGAACCGTTGGTGGGGTTGGGCGGATAGGTTTGATGAAGCACGCTTTGCTCGTGGGTTAAGTAGATTGAAGGGGATGCTATGAATATTTCTTGTCGTCGGGCATTTACGCTTGCTGAGTTTCTTATTATGGTCACTGTGATTGTGATTTTGATAGGGATTCTTCTCCCAGCGATTGGACACAGAGGTCGCCACGGTGGGCCAAATGTATATACACTAGCGAATCTTCGTTCTTTGAATACTGGGGCGGCGAACTATGCGGGGGATCAGGATGATCAGATATTTGCGTATACATGGATTGATGATGGGAGCTACTCAAGCATCGCAAACCCAAATCCGCCTTATCCGAGAATGAATCCATCTGGTCAAGCCCAGAATATCATCCAAAGAGGAACTGGGCGAATAAAGGGGCATGGAAAGATTCTGAAAGCTCCGTCTCAGTTGTTGTATCTGCGATACAGCCATCAAGTGCTCCTTGATTACCTCACCGATCGGCAGCCTGAACCAATAGCAGCTTCGCCGTTTGATAAGAACTTGATCGGTTGGCAGGAGAATCCGCTGGGGTATCTTGATGCGAAGTCGGATGTGCCGTATTGGCAGGGGATGCCGAAGAAGGCGGGGTATGACATGGATCCCATGTGGACGGAGACTGCGGTAAAGCAGTTGTGGCCGTTCGGGTCTTCGTATCAGGTGGTGCCGCATGCCTGGGTGGATGATGAGAATCCTCAATACACTCCCTCAGCGGATTCTCCTCACCACATGGTGAAGGGGGATTCGGATGAGTTGCTCGGGGGGCGGAAGATGACGGAGGTGAAGTTCCCGTCGCAGAAAGTGTTTATGTATGAGGAGTTTGATCGGTTCAGCAGCAAGAAGGGAATCTACGCGGCGTATCCGGAGGCGAAGATTAATATGGCGTTCTTTGATGGCTCGGTTCGACAGGAATTGGTGGGGGATGCGAACTCGGCTTTTGATGAGGGGAATCCGGATGGGGTTTGGGAGCAGCGGTATGTGCCTTTGGATACTTTTCCGGTGCCGATGGGTGGGCTTGGGGAATTGACGAAGTTGGATTTGCGGTTCCGGTGGACGAAGGGTGGATTGGGTGGGGTTGATTTTGGTGGGGAGTGATTACTATGAGTGAAGAGAAGAAAGACCCCCTCCGTCTGCGAAACGCGGACACCTCCCCCACAAGCGTGGGGGAGGAGATAAGAAAAGACCCGACTGCGCTGAGGACAGCGAGTCGGGGGCACCATGTTGGTTTGGTTGGCGTGATCTTTACTTTGGTGGGTGGGGGGGTTAGTCGACTTCGTAGAACTCGCGGATGACTGGTTGGAGATCGTTCCAGCGTGGTTTGGTTTTTTCTATGCCGTAGTTGTCGTCGTAGTTGAACTTGAGGCGGAGCTTTGGTGTTGGCTTGCGCATGGTCCAGTTTTTGTAGCCTTTGGCGTAGGCTTTGTCTTCTGGGTAGAGGTCTTTGAACTTGTGCCAGAGGCGGTCCATTTCGGAGCGGTGCCATGCCATGCGTTGGTTGTTTGCGAGTGACCATTCGATGTCGTCGGCGAATGTTTTGGCGGAGTCGACGAGTTGCATGGCTTCTTCTTTGGTCTTGTCGTCGACAGCGTCTGAGGCGTACATGAGCTGGGCGTATTGGTCTGCTCTGTATGCGAGGGCGTTGGCCTCGTTGAGGGTGAGGATGAGCTTTTTGTAGGCGACGCCTCGGTGTGCGGTGTGGACGCGGCGTTCGGAGCGATCGACAGCTCTTGGCGAGCATGCGGTCATCGCGGTTGCGGCGATGGCAGCAGCGATGAGGAGGAGTGTCGTCTTTGTTTTGCTGGTCGCCATGGCTGTTGCTCTCCGGGGATCTGATTCTGTTACTTATCGGCTAAGTATAGGGCCATACTGAATTAGAACGATGATTCGATGCCGCTGGTTCGGAGGATGGTGCGGAATGAGTCACTGAACACGAAGTTCTCTTCAGGGTACTGCGTTCCTGCGGAATTGCGATCGAGATGTGAGAAAATCAGGTCGATCTCGCCGATTCGTTCTGGTTTGGTGGGGGATTGGTCCCGATAACAGGTATGTGGGTCGTAGAGGTCGATGGTGCCTTTGGTCGAGGCGCCGTTTTCTGTGAGGCGTTCGATGGTGGCGGTGTAGCGGAGGGTACAGCCTGGGGTGGGGTCTTTTGTGAGGGTGGCTTTGGTGACTTTGGCGAGGACGACTTTTTCATTGAAACCGCTGGCGTGCCCAACGAGGATGCCTGCGGATTGGGCCATGCCTTCGACGACGAGGGACATGGGCATGATGGGGAGTTGGTTGCGGGTTGGGGTTGCGGCGAAGTGGTCGTGGAGATGGTCTTCGGCCATGGAGATGTTTTTGATTGCGACTAATCTTTCGTTGGGGACGAGTTCGATGACTCTGTCGATCCACATCCATCGCATGGCTTATTCTCGGGTGGGGGTGAGACTGAGTGGACGAAGGATTAGGCGGCGGCTTGGAGTTTTTGCTGGCAGAAGTTGATGAGTGCTTCGACGGTGAAGATTTTGCGGACATTTTCTACGGAGGGGTCTGCTTCGAGGGCGGCCATGTCGAAGTGTGGGCCTCTCTCTTTGAGCATCTCGAGGCCTTTGGGAGTGACCTTGCCGTCTTGGACATAGTCTGGATCTTGGGTGATACCTTCGGGGAAGAGTTCGCCTTGGGCGATTTTGAAGCCGAACTCTTGTTCGAGTTTGAAGGTGATGTCGAGGATGTCGATTGATTCTGCACCGAGATCGCCGATGAGTGTGGCGGTGGGGACGACTTCGTCGTCGTCTACCGCGAGTGCATCGACGAGGATTTCACGGATGGTGTCGAGGATCTCATCTCTGGTCATTGCTCGTTCGTCCTTTGAGGCGGGCTTTTGATCTTGCCCTGATCGTTGTTTCCGGGTCCGTCCGGGTTGGTGGGTATGGTAGTCCGCTTTGTTGCGGGATGCTATGGGGTTGGGGGTTTGTGGGGAGTGGATGGATTGGGACTCAAAGGGGATGAATCCCTCAAGAACAGTTACAAATGATGGTGTCAGGGCTGATCTGGTGTTGAGTGGGCTGGATCGTTGGCGGGAGGCTCTGGGGCGGTATCGATGAGGGGTGTGATGAGATTTTGTTGGTCCGGTGTGAGCTGGATTGATCTTGCGAGGATTTCTTGAGCGATCTTGAGGGTGGTGGGTTGGTCTTGGGAGCTTTGGAGAGCGGCGATCCAGGTGTCTGCTGAGAGATCGAGGGCGGCGGCTTGTTCGAACTCTGCCAGGAGGATGTGGGCGGTGGCTTTGGTGCGGGTTGCTTTGAGGGTGCTGGCGGGGTCTATGCCTGAATCTGGGAGGAGTGAGAGGATCTCGAGGGTTCTGTCTGGGCGTTGATTATTGAGTTCGAGCTGGGCGAGGAGGACGATTCCTGGGGCGGAGCGGGGGGAGACGATCTGGGCGCCGGCTACGAGGCGGTTGAGGAGGCGGATTGAGAGGTCGTCGGTGATTGTGTGGTCTGATCTTGCGAGGCGAACGGCGATTGAGAGCTGGTCGTGATCGAGGCGGTCGCAGGCGCGGATGAGGGTGTCGGTGCGTGCTTGGTCGTCGGTCCAGGGGAGTGCGGCGAGTCTGTGGATGCCATCGGGGTTGAGGCGGTGGGTTTCGATGGCTGCTGCTGCGTGCGGTGAAAATGCGGGGTCGTTCATTGCGAGGGCGATGAGTGGGTCGACGCCTCTTGGGGAGTGTATGAGTGCGGCGGCGGCGTTTGAGCGGGTGGGGCTGTCGTGGTCTCGTGCGAGTGTGATGAGCCGGTCGATGTCAGCGGCGGTGCCTGTGGATGCGATGAGTCGCATGTCGGCGTCTGTGAGATTGTTGTCTGGGATTGTTCGATAAACGATGCGGAGGATTGAGGCGTGGGTGTCGAGGTCGAGTAGGTTGAGATCAACGAGGCCCCATGCGGCGCTTGCGGCGGCGGCTCTGGTTGGTCCTGAGGATTGATACCATCGGAGGACATCGTCGCGGGCGTCTTTGTTTGGCCAGCGTTCGAGGCCTCGGAGGAGGGACTCGGCGACGAGGGGGTCTTGCTCGGATGCGAGCGTTGTGGTGAGTAGTGACATTGCGTCTGGGAGGGCGAGGCGCGTGATCAGGCGGGCGGCGCCGATGCGGACACTTGGAAGCGGGTCACCCAGAAGGGTCACGGCGGCGTTGGCTGCTTGGGCGCTGAGAGTCGCGCCGGAGGAAAGATCGCGGGAGGCAAGTTCGAATCCGAGGAGGCGGACGCGTTCTCGGTTGTCGCTGAGGAGTTCAACCAGGAGTTGGGATCTGGCGTTCTGATCCATCTCTACATGGAGGCGGCGGTAGAGTTGGACGATCTCGGCGACATCTGGGTCTGGGTTGGTTTCGGGTTGGTCTTGGGGGGGGGCGGTGTCGGCTTGGAGATCTGGTTGGGTTGATGGTTCGGGTTCAGGTGAATCGAATGGAATTGTTGAGATGGGCTCGGTGGGCTGAGAGTCCTCTGGCTGGGTTTCAACTTCTTGGGGGGTGTTTATTTGGGGAGTATCCTTGCCGAAATGGAACCAGTCTTTTTGGTTCTGATTCGAGCAAGCTGCTAGAGCGGCGCAGGTGCCACTGAGCAGGAAGGTGGCTGTGAGCCTTCGGAATGTGGATTGAATGGGTGTATCCATTGTGTCCCGATATTATTGGTCGGCAATTTGAGGTAAAAAGGGCCAGTTTGACGATCAAAACCCTGTCAAGGGTACACATGGTATTGAGTTCGTGGGGCTCCGCGGTTAGGATTGATGTGTATATTGGGGCTCTGGCCCTGAGATGGTCTGGAAAGGATGATGGTCAGGCAAATATGAACGATTGGGTTGATGCCGAACATCATGTTGAACTCGCTCACGAGCATTACGATGCCGGGCGATGGGACGAGGCGGAGGTCGAGCTTCGGCAGGCGCTGTCGCTGAACCCGTACCAGACTGAGTGGCAGTTTAATCTTGGGTTGACACTTGAGGCCGCGGGTCGGTATGAGTCCGCGTTCGAGGCGTTTGCTCAGTGCTCCAAGCTCCATGTTGAGCATGCATCTCCGGATGCAAACTCCACGCTGCTGGCTGGCGTGAACCTTATCCGGGCATCGAAGCCTGAGGCCGCGTTGCGGTGGTTGGATGCTGCAGAGAAGATTGAGCCGATGAATGTGGCGATCGTGGTTCACCGGATCGAGGCATTGACCGATCTTGAGCGGTATGAGGATGCTGAAGAGGCGTTTTATGTGGGGCAGCAAGTTGACCCTGAATACCCGGAGTTGTACGCGGTGATGGGGGAGACGCTGCAGCGGGCTGAGCATCATGAGCGTGCGGTATGGTGTCTGCGTGAGGCGGCGCGGCTTGATCCGGGTCTGCCTCGGGTGCGGGCGCATCTTGCGAGCGCGTATGCACGGCTTGGGCGGCTCGAACGGTCGCGGCAGTTGTACCTTCAGGAGCTGCGGGTTGATCCGGGTGATCCTGAGACTTTGCTGGATCTTGGCGATTTGCTGGTAGACATGCACCGGTATACCGAGGCGAGCGAGAAGTTCCGTAGGGTGCTCGAGTTGTTCCCTGATAACGCGGATGCGCATTTCTCTTTGGCGGAGCTTGCTGAGCTTGAGGGGCGGCTTGCTGATGCGTTGATTCACTTTGATGTTGTGCTTCGGATCGACAAGGATTATGCGACGGCTCGCACGCGGCTGGCCAAGACTTTACTTCAGCGGGGGCGCGAAGAGGATTTGCCTCGGGTGCGGGACTTGTTGAGCAAAGAGATCAATACGCTTGAGCGTGCTGATATCGGCGAGGTTGGGGTCCTTGTTGAGGTCAAGAAGATTGGGGCATCGGGGACTGTTGAGGCACCTACTGGGGCCAAATCAGCTTCCATGGGGGACGGTGAGGAAGAGCTCGAGGAGCTTGGCAGGACGCTGGTAGAGGCGGGGATGCTCAAGCAGGCGACGCGGGTGTACATGATGTTGCTCGCGGTTGCTCCGTCGTCGCATAAGGCGCTTCATGGGCTGAGTGTTTCGGCTCTTGAGGGCGGAGATTATGACGCGGGTATCGATGCGGCCAAGCGGTCGCTGGAGTTCCGTCCGAGCTTTGTTCCTGCGATGCACAACCTAGTGCTGGCGTACTACCGGCAGGGTCAGTACATCCGGGCGCGGTATTGGCTGACTCAGGCGATGCGGCATGATCCGGATGATGTTCAGCTGCGGCGGCTGCGGATGCGTCTGCGGGTGCGGACTGTGTTCGGCGCTTTGACATGGATCAGTAGCCGGTTTGAACGGGTTACTCGCCCGGTGCGGTCGCTGGTGACCCGGCCTGCCCGCTAATCACTAATGGCTGATCAAGGAAAGTTTATTTGAGTTTGTGTGCGAGGAGTCTGGAAACTTCTTCGACATCTTTGTCGCCTCGTCCCGAGAGGTTGATGATGAGGTTGGTGTCCTTGGGCATGGTGGATGCGAGGACGACCGCGTGGGCGACTGCGTGTGAAGATTCGAGGGCTGGGATGATTCCTTCGTCGCGGCAGCACCAGAGGAACGCTTCGAGGGCTTCTTCGTCTGTGACTGAGGTGTACTGGACACGGTCTTGGTCTTTCCAGAAGCTGTGTTCTGGGCCGACACCTGGGTAGTCGAGCCCGGCGGAGCAGGAGTGGACATCTTGGGTTTGGCCGAACTCGTCTTGGAGTACATAGCTCATTGACCCGTGAAGGACGCCGGGCTTGCCTTGGCAGAGTGGTGCGGCGTGGTCACCTTTTTCGTTTGAGCGTCCGCCGGCTTCGACGCCGACCATTTTGACATCTTCTTCACCTACGAATGGGTAGAAGATTCCTGCGGCGTTTGAGCCTCCTCCTACGCAGGCGACGATTGCTTCGGGCATTTGTCCGAAGTTGCGCAGGGATTGGGCCTTTGTTTCGCGTCCGATGATTGACTGGAAGTCGCGGACGATCATGGGGAATGGGTGCGGGCCAACGACGGAGCCGAGGATGTAGTGGGTGGTGTCTACTGAACCCATCCAGTCACGCATGGATTCGTTGGTGGCGTCCTTGAGAGTCTTGGATCCAGAGTCAACGGAGTTGACCTTGGCGCCGAGCATTTTCATTCGGACGACATTGAGGTGCTGGCGGCGGATGTCTTCGGAGCCCATGTAGATTTCGCATTTGAGTCCGAGGTGTGCGCAGGCGGTGGCGGTGGCTACGCCGTGTTGTCCTGCCCCGGTTTCGGCGATGACGCGGGATTTTTTCATTTTTTTGGTGAGGAGTGCCTGACCAAGTGTGTTATTGATTTTGTGTGCACCGGTGTGGGCGAGGTCTTCGCGTTTGAGCCAGATGGTGGCGCCGAGGTTGGCATCGCTTTCCATTTGGCGGGCTCTTCTGGAGAGCCCGGGGGCGCGGTAGAGGGGGGTGGGGCGTCCGACATAGAGGCGATTGAGTTCGTCGAGACGTTCCCAGAAGGGTCGGTCGTCTTGGACTTTGTAGTAGATTTCTGAGAGTTGGGAGAGGGCGGCGTGGAGGGTTTCGGGGACATAGACGCCTCCGAAGTCGCCGTAGCGGCCGTTCTCGTCGGGGTAGGCCCAGATTGGGCGTTGCTGGTCAGATTCTTTGGTATCGATTGCACTCATGCTTTGATCATATGCCGTTGGTTTTGCGGGCTTGGCGGTCGGCTTGTTTGGCGGCTCGGATGCCTTTGGGGACTTGTACGGTGAGGAGGACGATGAGGCCTATGGCGAAGAAGGTGGTGAGGAGGGCGAGGGCTTGGGCGTCGCCGATCCAGGCTTTGACCTGTCCGAAAGAGAGGACGCCGAGGGCCCCGGCGAGCTTGTAGGTCATGCCCCAGAGACCGAAGAACTCTCCGACCCGCTTCTGGGGTGCGAAGAGCCCGACCATTGCTCGGCTGGAGGGGCCGATTCCGCCGAGGCCGATTCCTATGCCGTTGCCGATGACCCAGAATATCCATTGATTGCCGCCTCCGGCGAGTCCGAAGACCTTGGCGGCAAAGAGGGCTCCGGTGGAGAGCATCCAGACGAAGAGGAAGATGCTGATGGTGGGTTTGACACCGATGCGGTCTTGGTATCTTGAGACGACGATGGCGGTGATGCCCGCGGTGACGGCGATCTGGAGGGTGAAGACGAAGAGGCCCATTTCTTTGATGCCGAAGTCGGAGGCGAGGATGGCGGCGAAGGCGATCATGGTCTGGACGCCAAGGCCATAGATGAAGAAGGCGATGAGGAATCGGGTGAGTTGGTTGAAGTGGGAGGCCTCTTTGAGTGAGGAACTGAGGCGGGAGATGGCGAGGTTGAAGCCGTTGGTTGATGATGGAGAACTTTGGGGGGTGGGTTCGTGGAGGATGAATCCTGCGGGGAGCATCCAGACGAAGAACCAGAGTCCTGCGAGGATGAAGAACCATTTCCAGTGGATGGTGTCGGTCCAGCCGAAGAGTTTGACGCCTGTGATGACGCAGAGGAGGAGGAGGAGAGATCCGAGGTAGCCCATGGCCCATCCGATAGCGGAGACCCGGCCAATAGTGCGGGGGGTTGAGAGAGCTGGGAGGAAGCTTGCGAGGAGGTTTTCTCCGAGCTGGTAGCAGATGTTGGCGGGGATAAATAGGGCGAGTCCGAGCCACCACTGGCCGGGGGAGATGAAGACCATGGAGATGGTGAGGATGGAACAGATGGTCCCGGTGATCATGAGGATTTGTTTGCGTTTGGCGCGGGCGTCGGCGTATGTGCCTACGAAGGGGGAGAGGAGGACGACGGTGAGGAGAGCTGCGGAGACCCCGATGGACCAGAGGGAGTCGCCTCGCTGCTGATCGCCCACGGCGACGGTTTTGAAATAGATCGGGAAAAGGAGGGTAATGATGAGGAGGGTGAAGGATTGGTTTGCGAGGTCGTAGAGGCCCCAGGCGAAGATTTCCTTTGGCTTGTCTAGGTTTTTGAAGAGCTTGGGCATTGGGGACACTTTACTCGATTTGGGTGGTTATGAGTCGATGCCGAAGAGGTCTTTGAAGAAGGCGAGTTGTTTGTCCTTGGCTTCGGCGGCGAACTTACCAAACCCGGCGTGTTCTTGGATGGCGCCGGTGTTGTCGAATGTGATGAATTGAATGAGGTCTGGGTTGGTGTTGTTGGTTTGGTAGTGGGATTTGAGTGTTTGGATGAAGTCGGCTTGGGATTGGTAGGGGATGATTGTATCGCCCTTGTTGTGCATGGCGAGGAGCGGGATTGGTTTGAAGGTGTCGAGGTGCGATGGGGTGTCGATGGCTTCGACTTCTGAGCGGTCGTGGTGGATTCTTGAGAGACTGGATTGGGAGGAATCTGTTGGGAAGTAGAGCCCGATGAGGTTGCCGGTGGTGCATTCGAGGGAAGCACCGAGGAATTTGTGGTTGTTGCAGAGGATTCGGGAGGTGACCATGCCGCCGGCGGACATGCCTCCGATGGCGGATTTGGTCATGTCGAAGATACCGAGATCAGCGATAGACTGGATGACGGCTGGGATTTCGTTGATGCACTGGGTGAGGTTTTGGACGGTTTGGGTGGGGGAGTGGCCGTCATCGGTGAAGCGTTCGCCGTGTCCTGGGAGGTCGATGGCGATGGCTCCGATCCCTGCGCGGGCCCAGCGGTTGTAGCGTCCGGGGTCGAGTTCTTTGTATACGGTTCGGCCATGGATCCAGAGGACCCAGGGGCGGGGGGATTGGGTTGGTTTGTCGAAATCGGGATGGACGACGAGGGCGGGGACATTGTCTCCGAGTCGGATGTGTTTGGATTTGGCTTGAAGTGATTGAGGGAGTTCTTTGAAGCGGTCGTCGGGGATTGGGTATTCACTCGCTTGGCTTTCGGTCATAGCTGGTTACTCGACCCCGGTTCGATGGCGTCGGGGAGGCTTTGGTCTTTGAGGTCGTCCGGGCAAAGGGCGGTGAGGGGGGAGAGTTCGATGGCGGCGTTGACTGAGCCGTCGTCTTTGGTTGGGATGGTGACGCCGCTTTCTGCGAGCCAGTTTGCTGCTCTTTGGGATTGGAGCTGCTTTGATGTTCCAATGGAATCTGCGCCCGTCGCGTTTTTGACGGGTGCGAACTCTTCGATGCGATCTGTTTCGACGACGATGGAGCGGTCAGCGAGTGCGATGGCGTCGAATACGAACTGTTCGAGCTTGATGGCATTGGGTTCTTGAGGATCGACATGTTGGCCGGTGGCGGGGTCGAAGTGTGGAACCTTTTTGAGGGCTCTGTGGAATGGGAGGGCGTAGCTTGGATCGGTGGCGATCTTTTTGATGAAGGCGGTGGAGATGACATGGATGGCGATGGATCCCGCGTTGAACATGAGCTCGTTGTTCTCGTTGGTCATCTCGGCGAGCTCTTGGGGGAGGTCTGAGTATTCGACGACGGAGAGGGTGTCCCCGACACGGCAGAAGACGCCTACTTTCTCGTGGGCGTGTGCTTTGGCGACCATCTTTGAGCTGAACTCGGCGGAGGATTCTGGGGAGTGGGCGTGGAGGCCTAGGAAGATTGGGTCAATTATTTTGGCGTTTGGGTTGTCGACTTGGAAGTAGGAGAGTTGTTCGATTCCTCGGGCGATCATGTCTTCGAGTGCGCCTGATTTGTGGAGTGCTTTGTAGGCTCCGCCGTGGCCGTCGGGGTTTGTTGCGAGGTGCGCAGGATCGCTCAGCAATATGTCGCCTGTGGCAGAGTCGAAGCTGGGCATGACGCCTTGCTGGAAAAACTTGATGTTCTTGGGATCGAGGCCGAAGTGCGCGTGGCTTTCGAAGAAGGCGACGGTTTGGTCGTGATTGAGCGGGCTGGTCATGATGTACCAAGGGATTATCGCGTTGTATTTGCGTTCATTGGCGTAGATTGTTTGGGCGAACATCTCGAAGAGTGATTTGTTTGACACGCAGGATGTTGGGTAGCAGCCCTTTGGTCCTTCGTAGCCGAGGCGGGAGCCTTGGCCACCGGCGACGGTGAAGCAGGCGACCTTTCCTGCGGCGATGAGTTCTTCGCCTTTTTTCTGGTAGGTTATCCGATCCCAGCTGTTGTCGTTGAGTGCGAAGTAGGGGGCGGGGGCGATGGTGTCGGCTGGTGGTGTTGGTTGGAAGCTTGGTCCATAGGTGTTGATGTATTGGGCGATGTCATCGAGGTCGAACTGTTGGAGTTGGTTGAAGAGGAGATCTGCTCCGTCGCCTTGGACACCGGCGATGTATTTGGCGAGTGCGGATTGTCCGATGGATTCGAGCTGTGCTGAGAGTGCTGTGGCTGTGGGCATCGGGGTCTCCTCCTGATTATTCAGGCTCGTTTGGAATGAAAGTATCCAAAGTGATTCGGTATCCTACTGCTCCCGATGGAGCGGGGCACTAGAGTGGGGCATGATTGATCCGATCTCTACCAAACCTGAATCGCCGTTGATCGCGCCTTCTATTTTGGCAGCGGACTTTGCCAACCTTGCCGATGATGCTTCGGCGTCGCTGGAGGCGGGGGGGGATCTGCTGCATGTGGACATTATGGACGGGCACTTTGTCCCGAATCTTTCGATGGGGCCTGCGGTGGTGGAGTCGTTGCGGAAGGCGCTTCCTGAGGCGTATCTGGATGTGCATCTGATGGTGTCTGATCCGGGGGCGTATTTCAAGCCGTTTGCTGATGCTGGTGCTGACCTGCTGAGCTTTCATATCGAGGTGTGCGAATCTGAGCAGCATGCCCGTGATCTGTGTGGTGTAATCGGGGATCTGGGTGTGCATACGGGGATTGTGATCAATCCGCCTACAGATGTTGAGCGTGTGCTGCATGTGGTTGATGCCTTTGATCTGGTGCTTGTGATGAGTGTGAATCCGGGGTTTGGGGGGCAGGCGTTTATACCTGAGGTGCTGGAGAAAGGTCGACGGATCGCGCCGATGCTGCGGGATAACCAGCGGCTGGAAATTGATGGTGGGATTGGACTTGAGACCGCGGGGCTCGCTCGCGAGGCTGGGTTTGATCTTCTTATTGCGGGGTCGGCGATCTATGGGAAGCCGAGGGATCAGTGGGGGGAGATCATCCGTACATTGCGTGGGTAGGGGGGCAAGCGTTTTGTTTGCAAGTGCTTACAAAGTGCGTCTGGGGCTTGGGTTCATGAGAACTGCTCGAAGCGGTCGATGATGTGCTAGACTCGACGCACCTGTTGATCATGGAGTTTGATCACACAAAGGCTCAGGACGGATACATGCCGAAAGCATCTCACTACACAATAATTTTGCTCAAAGCGAGTGCGACGGGATGGGAAGCTGAGGATCGGTTGTGCGGGGTGACGGATCTACCGCCGGCGGATAGTTCGATGGTGTCGATTACCGAATCAATATACGAATCGACTGAGCTTGGTGGTCTGCGTTCTGATATGGGGCTTGTGCTGTGCGGGCCTTCGGATGCATCGCAGCGGTGCGCGAAGGTGCTTGCGGCTTCGAGTGAGACCAAGATTAAAGTGATCGAGGAGCTTGGGGAAGTTGATCTAGGGTTGTGGGAGGGTGTGCTTCGGGGCGATCTTGAGGATCGGTTCCCGAGCGTGTACGCTCAGTGGATTGCTCAGCCTGGGACGGTGGCTCCGCCTGATGGGGAATCGCTTGAGGCGGTTCAGGAGCGGATATTGGGGCAGTTGTTTAAGAGTCTTCGGAAGATTAAGTCGGAGCATCCGATTGTGGGGCTGGTCTTAAATCCTTACGCGTGGGCGGTGCTCAAGTGTTGGTTAGACCAGAGGCCATTATCAAATGTGTGGGATTATCTGGAGAATGAGCCTCAGCCCGAGTCATTTTCTTTGGATCGGGATGTGGTGGAGGCCCACCGGGCTCGGAAGTCAAGAATTGCCTAAAATGCTCGTTGATGAGCCTGGGACCGTGATTTGTGAAATCATGGGGTCCGTTCAACAAAGGATGTCATGATGACACAAGCTGCGACAAAGAGTTGGAATGAAACCAAACCCAAGGGGCGCCGGAGTGTGCCTGAGGGTTTGTGGCTGCGTTGCCCTTCCTGCTCGACGATGATTTATCGTCGGCAGATGGAAGCGAATATGCATGTTTGTCCGGACTGTAATCATCACTACAGGATCTCTGCGTTGCAGCGGATCGAGCAGTTGACGGACGCGGATACCTTTGTGCCGATGTTCACTGAGCTGCGTGCGGGTGATCCGTTGAACTTTGTTGATCTGAAAAACTATCCTGATCGGATCGCGGCTGAGCAGAAGAAGACTGGCCAGGATGAGGGGTGCCAAGCGGGGACATGCTTTATCAAGGGTCGCCCTGCGATGCTGGCGTGTTTGGACCTGACCTTTATGATGGGCTCGATGGGGTCTGTTGTTGGCGAGAAATTAACACGGGCGATTGAGCACGCGACGGCTGAGAAGCTGCCTTTGATAATCGTGTCTTGCTCTGGCGGGGCACGGATGCAGGAGGCGGGGCTGAGTTTGATGCAGATGGCGAAGAGTTCGGCGGCACTCGCTCGGCATGATGATGCGGGCGGGTTGTTTATATCAGTCCTGACCGATCCGACAACCGGTGGCGTGACGGCTTCGTTTGCGATGCTTGGAGATTTCCATATCGCTGAACCCAAGGCGCTCATTGGGTTTGCTGGGCCTCGTGTGATTCGTCAGACGATCCGCCAGGATCTTCCTGAAGGGTTCCAGCGGGCCGAGTTCTTGCAGGAGCGTGGGATGGTGGACCGGGTTGTTCACCGTCATGAGCTCCGGAGCGAGCTTGCACGGCTGATTGACTATGCCGGCATGTAATTCACGGGCTGGGATGTGATCAAACTCCACGCTGATCTGATGGCTTTATTGAAATGGACTCACCGGTATCCGCGGGTGCGGGGGGGGTTGTGTGGGGCTTTGAGTGCTGTATTTTTAGTTCTGGCGTTTCCGCATTTTTCAGGCGGTGGGTTGTGGTGGATGGGGTTGTTGATCCCGGTGCCTTTGATGGTGGTTGCGGCTGAGCCGATAATTAGGCCAAGCCGGGCGGGGATTTATGTCGCTATTGGGACACTCCCGGCGTGGTTGTGGACGCATCAGTGGATGTGGGGGGTGTCGAAGATTGGTACGCCGTTCTTGATGGTGTATTTGATGTTGTATGTGTGGTTGTTTGTGTGGGTTGGGGCTCGCGTTCATGAGCGGTATAGACGGGGGATAGGGGGTTGGGTTGTGCTGCCTGTGGTGTGGGTTGGGGTTGAGTTCTTGCGTGGTTCGGTGGCGCTCACGGGGTATCCGTGGTATTTGTCTTCGCAGCCTTTGATTGATTCACCGGGTCAGGTGTTGGCTGGACCTGCGGCGTTTGGCGGGGTGTACTTTGTTGGGTTATTTTCTGCGGTGCTGGGGTGGCAGGTTTGGGGGCTGGTTCGATTGGATCGGTTTGTTGTCCGGGCGGTGGGTGTTGTGGTGCTGCTTGGGGTTTGGATCGCGATTGGGGTGATGGGGCTGGAGGGCGAGGATGATTCGCGGGTGGTGCGTGTGGGGGTCGTTCAGCTCAATGTGCCTCAGGACAATCGGATGGATTGGACGGACCGGCAGCGGTACTTTGATTGGTTGGTGCTTCGGGAGTTGACGATTGGTAGTGCGATTGATCCGGATCTGTCGCCTGATTTTATAGTGTGGCCTGAGGGATTTGTTCCGGGGTGGACCTTTGATCCGATCTCGCTTGAGCACGAGCGGGAGCATGGGTTTACTTGGGATCTGACGCCTCGGTATATGGGCGACGCGCCGGGGTTTCTTGGCAAGCCGAGTGTGATACCTGCGACGACGATTGTTGATGAGCTGCTTGTGATGCAGGAGTCTCTGGGGGTGCCGATGGTTGTGGGATCGGTTGCGTTTGAGAACCTGAAGATTGTTCGTGAGGACGAGGCTTGGGTGCAGTACACCAACGACGGGATGTACAACAGTGCCTTTACGGTTGCTGATGGGGAGATCGGTTCGGAGTGGTATAACAAGATGCATCTGACGCCGTTCGGGGAGGTGATGCCTGTGATTTCGAACTGGGAGTGGCTTGAGCAGCGGCTGCTTGGGCTGGGCGCTACGGGGATGGAGTTTGTGTTGTCTGCGGGTGATGAGCCTGTGGTGCTTGAAGTGGAGATCGGTGAGGGGGAATCGGTTCGGCTGGGGACACCGATTTGCTTTGAGGCGACGGTGGCGGGGGTATGCAGGGACCTGGTGTTTGGTGATGGGGAGCGGCGTGCGGATATTTTGGTCAATATGACGAATGATGGGTGGTTCGGGGGATGGGAACCTGCACGGCGGACGCATGTATTGCTCTCGCGGTGGAGGTGTGTCGAGCTTGGGACGCCGATGATTCGGAGTGCCAATACGGGTATTTCTTGCGTTATTGATCGGAGGGGCGGGGTTGTTGAGGATCGGTTGAGCCGGGTTGATCCGGAGGATCCTCGGAGCGGGTATCTTAATGCTGAGGTCGGGATTGGGGTTGGCGGGCCTCGGGCAGTATCTGGGTGGCTCGGTGGGGTGCTGGAATGGGGTATGCTTGGATTGGCGGGGATCGGGTTGATTCTGAGCTTTGTTCAAAAACGGAGCGAACCTGGCCTTGGGGCCGATGTGTAGTGGGTATTGGATTTTCTTTAACTGCTAGGACTTTACAAATGCGACAATTCCAGAGTTCATTGCTTCTCGTGCCTGCGCTGATATTGCTTTCAGGGTCTGTTGTTGGGTGTTCTGGGCAGGGGCGGACGAGTGATCGGCCTGATGCGACTGCATCTGGTGCGGATCGTTCGGCGCCAAGGGGCGCGGCGTCTATTGAGCGATCTCACCGCGAGCTCAAAGCGGTTGCTGTGGAGATTCTGCTTGGGTTGTCGGATGATCCGAGTCCTGAGATCCGGGCCAATGCGCTCGAGGCGTTGCAGGGGCATACGGCGTCGCTGGAGTCGGTCGCTGCTCTTGGTTTGTCTGACCGGAGTGCGGGGGTGCGTTCGGTGGCGGCGATGGTTGTGGGGAAGCAGGGGCTTGGTGAGTTGTCGCCGATGCTTGAGGGATTGGCCAAGGATTTGTCTCCTTTTGTGCGGGCGTCTGCGATGTTTGCTTTGGCCAAGCTCAGGGGGGCGGGGGTCGATGTTGATTTGACGCCTTTGTCTGTGATGTTGCTGGAATCAGAGGATATCCGTGTGAGTTCTCATGCGGCCTTTGTGCTTGGTGAGTTGGGGAATGGGTCAGCGATCCCGTTATTGCAGCAGGCGGGGGGGAGGCAATGGGGCCAAACAGCTCCGATCCGGAGGCAGTTGTTCCGGCTGCAGATCGCTGAGGCGATGATCAAGCTTGGGGATGTTGAGAGTATGGACGCTGTGCGGAGCGCGTTGTATCCATCGAGGCCTGAAGAACTTGAGGCGACGGCGCTTGCGGTGCAGATTATCGGGGAGGTCCGTGATCGGGGGGCGATTGACCAGCTGATTTATTTGGTGGACGAGAATTCGGATCGCCCGATGCCTGCGGAGGTCCGTTTGGCGGTGGCGGGGGCGCTTGCCAAACTGGGGCTCCTGGAGGGCGGGTTTATTGCTGATGAGTATTCCCAGAATGAGAACGCAGTTATCAGGGCGCAGGCGGCGGCGGTCTATGGGCGGACAGGGCAGGGGGAGCATCTGCCCAAGCTTGAGGGGATGCTTTTGGATGATTCTGCTCAGGTCCGGGCAGGAAGCGCGGGGGCCATTTTAGAGATTCTTGGGACTCGTTAGCAGGCAGGGAACCTGTTTGGTCTGGGGGCGTATATTGGTGACCGCTCGGTCGAGCGTGTGATTGACGGGTATGTGAAGGGTCTGTAATGGGTCTGGGGCGGCGTAAGCCCCACACGGACGAAAAAGGGGCTACACTAGCATTCCCATTGTAAATCCCGCGACGGTTGCGGGGTCTATGGAACGACACATGTTTCTAGGAGTCGAGCGTGCATATTCTCACTAAGGTCTTTGTCCTGTTCGCCGCTGTGCTGAGCATCATGATGGCTGCTTTGGCGATTTCGTTTTCTGTGAATGCCGATCGGATCCTTGCGGATTACGACAGTGCCTTGGAGCGGGCACAGGCGGCTGATAACAGTTTGGCTGCTTACAAGGCTGTCAACGCTCAGGAGAAGGCGACTCTTGAGGAAGACAAGGGTCGGCTTCAGGACGAGCTCGCCTCGCGTGATTCAAATAATCGCCGGCTTGAAGCGGCCAACTCTGAGTTGCGTATCGGTCTGCGTCAGGCAGAGTCCGAGCGGATCTCGATTACATCGAAGATCGCCCAGCTCGGTGTGACCACCGAGACGCAGGCGAACATCATCGCTGAGTACAAGGATGAGCTGAGTCGGTTGCGTGCCGATGAGCTTGACTACCGTGACGAGAAGATTGACCTCGAGAAACAACTCGGTGACCTTGAGAGTCAGGTGATTGTGTACGAGCAGGTCAAGCGTGCTCTTCAAGAGCAGCTCGAAGAGGTTCGTCGTCTTGTGGATAACCCCGGTTCGACGACTACATTCTCGGCAGGCAATGCAGCGACCGAGATTCCTGGTGCCCCTATCAGCGGCCGTGTAGACGAAGTCCGGACTGATCCCAACACAGGCGATTTGCTTGTAAAGATTAATCTGGGGACCAATGACCGGATCGCGAATAACTCGCGGATGTATGTGCACCGGAGTGGTGCGACTTACCTTGGTGAGTTGGTTGTTTTCCGTGTTGATATGAACCATGCTGTGGCACGCGTTGCTTATACGGTCCCGGGTCAGAAGATTCGCGAAGGCGATCAGGTTCTGAGTAAACTCGGTAGCTGAGTCTGTCCTTTGGTGAAGTACCAATCTTCGGTCTAGATACAAGGGAGACCCCGATGAGCCAGTTTGGAATGCAGATGCCCGGTGGCGGGCAATCGAATAAAAGTACACCCGATGTTTACACGGCGTTGATCTTTCTTGGGGTTGTTGCGATGGCTGTTGCTGTCGGCATGCTCTGGGTCAATGGCGCCAAGCTCGCGCCTGATGGCAATCCTTTGAATGTCCAAGAGGATGGCAAAATCAAGCTCACTCAGTGATTGACGATTACATCAGACGGGCCGAAATCGCTTGTTATTCGGGCGTCTGAGAGATGTTTTTATCACCATCAACATGATCCTCTCTCGACTTTGCTTGACTCTTGGAGATTGTAGAATACGATGGGTGCTCAACAAAATACACGCGATTTGTCGGGTGTGTGAGTTGGGGCGGTAGCTCAATTGGTTAGAGCCCCGGACTGTCGATCCGGAGGTTGCGGGTTCGATTCCCGTCCGCCTCGTTTGAAGAAGCAGCCCAGCATTGCTGGGCTGTTTTTTTGTGTGTAGATTTTTATGGCGCATTTTTATGCTGATTATATTTGCTGATTTTTACACACTATGCGTGGTCGTTGGCGGGAAATCGCAACGGTTTGATTGTGTTTTGATACAGTGTGTGCATGTTGTCTGATTCGACTGTCATCACGCTGGGGGCCGGGGGAGGTTCTATTGGTGTGGCGTTGACGGCGGTGCTCTTGTTGGGGATCGGTGCTCAGTGGGTAGCGTGGCGGCTTCGGGTGCCTTCGATTCTTTTGTTGCTGGTGTTTGGATTGCTGGCAGGTCCTGTAATGCGACAGACAGCGGCGGGGAATTTTCTGGCGATTAATCCTGATGAGATATTTGGCTCAGATCTGCTGTTTGCCCTTGTGGGGGTTTCAGTGGGGATGATCTTGTATGAGGGTGGATTGACGCTCAAGATGCGTGAGATCCGATCCTCGTGGCGTTCTGTGGCGATGCTGGTGACTGTGGGGTCGTTTGTAACCTGGATGGTTGCGTTGGTGAGCGCCAAGTGGATTCTGGGGTTGAGTACACCGATCGCTACGCTGCTGGGGGCGGTGCTGATTGTGACGGGTCCAACCGTGATCGGGCCGATGCTTTCGCATATCAGGCCGTCAGGGGCGAGTGGGTTGATTCTCAAGTGGGAGGGGATCGTGATCGACCCGATCGGGGTCACGGTTGCGGTGCTGGTGTTTGAGGCGATTGTTGCTCAGCCCGGGACGCATAGTTTGGATGTGACCATTCAGGCGATACTCACGACGCTGGGAGCGGGGATTCTGCTTGGGGTTGCCTCGGCGTTGTTGCTCAAAGAGGTCTTGAATCGGTTCTTGGTGCCAGACTATTTGCAGAATCCGGTGTCTTTGATGCTGGTGGTAGCGACTTTCACGGCATCAAATATGATCTATGACGAATCTGGTTTGCTTGCGACAACGGTCATGGGGATCGTGCTGGTGAATCAGCGGAAGGTGGATATTCATCACATCCTGGAGTTCAAAGAGAATCTGCGGGTCTTGTTGATCTCGGTGTTGTTTATTGTTCTGGCGGCGAGGCTGCGGATAGAAGACTTGCAGCAGCTTGATTGGCTTGAGGTCTTCGGGTTCTTGGTGGTGTTGATTGTGGTCGCTCGGCCGCTGGGTGTTTTCTTGTCGACGCTTGGGGCGGGATTGAGTTGGCAGGAGCGTGTGTTCTTGTGCCTCATGGCGCCGCGGGGGATCGTGGCGGCTGCTGCGGCTTCGATCTTTGCGCTTGGGCTTGAGAAGGCGGAGGTCGAGGGGTTTGAGACGATTGTGCCTTTGACATTCTCGGTGATCATCGGGACAGTTGCGTTTTATGGGTTGACGGCGCCGTGGGCTGCTCGGAAGCTCGGGGTTGCTGATCCGAATCCGCAGGGGGTGCTGTTTGTTGGTGCTGGCGGCTGGGCGAGGGCTCTTGCGGGTGTGCTGACCAAGCGAGGGATCCCTGTGCAGTTGATTGATACCAACCGGAGTAATATCCGAATTGCGGTGATGAACGGGCTGCCCGCGACGCAGGGGAATGTGTTGTCGATGGGCGATCTGACGGAGATTGATCTGCGTGGGATCGGGCGTGTGTTTGCGACGACGCCCAACGATGAGGTCAACACGCTTGTGCTCCAGAGTTTCAAGGGGTACTTTGAGACATCGAGCATGTTCAGGCTTTCTCGGAAGGGTTCTAAGTCGGCTGAGTCTGGGCCTTCGGACAGTTCGGGGCGGGTGTTGTTTGATAATGGGCTCGGGTACAGCGAGCTTGAAGACCGGCTCCAGGACGGGTGGGTGATCAAGGCGACCAATATTTCCAGCGAGTTCAGCTTTGATGATTACAAGACGCTGTACGGATCGGCCGCGGTCGCGTTGTGCACGCTTCGTGATGACGCGATGATTGTGAGCACAGTCGATGCGCCGGCATCACCGGTTGCTGGTGACACGATTATTTCACTGGTGAATCCTGACGAGCTCTTTATGCTGCGTTCGATGGGTGAGATGGGGTCGTAGATTCGATTTTGATTTATACGGTGACCACGGTGTCGGTATGGCCGAACCCGAGGCTGTTTTTGATAAGATTCGTGAATGTGGTGATGCCGACGCTGGGTTTGTGCTGGCCGTTGTGGTGGAGAATGAGCATGGTGTGGTCGTCCTCGGCGTGGTCGAACCCTTGGTCGGTGAGTTGGCAGAGGATCCCTTTGGAGATGTCGGCTGAGGTCTCGGCGTTAACTGTGGAGAGTGCGTTTGTGAGGCCGTTGACTCCGAGCAGGGTGCCGTCGGTTGATTGGGCTTCGATGAATGCGTCTGTGTAGGCGCAGATGAGGTCGCCCTCATCGATTTTGATGGCGAGTTGTTCGTACTGAGTTGATTTGATCACACCGAGCGGGAGGTTTTTGATCCCGATGCGAAGTTCGTTGGTGGGGTCTGTGAGTACTCCGGGGGTGCTCTGGTCGATCTGGATCCATTCTGATGATCCTGCACGGCGGAGGAGGGGCGGGGGGTGTCCGGCGTTGACGAAGATCAGGTGCCCGCTGGGTGCGAAGTAGGTCATGAGGAGCGCGGTGGCGAACTTGGTGCCCCCGGAGATATCTTCGAAGGCGTTGTTGAGGCGGCGGGCGAGTTTGGATTGATCGACGGTGTTGAGCGATTTATGCATTTCATTGCGGAGTTTACTTGAGAGGTCGCTGACATCGCTGCCGTGGCCTGAGACATCGGCGAGGAGGATTCTTGAGATCCAGCCGCTGGAGCAGGAGGAGATGAGGTAGAGGTCGCCGCCGGATTCGGAGCCTTCGATTGGGCGCGAGCAGACGCTGATGTCGAGTCCGGGGACCGAGGCGGCGTGGTCTGCGCTGCTTGAGCCGCCCCAGACTTCGAGGCATTTGAGGTTGTGGGGTTCGCTGGGGGTCTGCGTTTGAGGTGAAGTCATGGGTAGATGAATCACTTCGTAGTTGGGTTTATTCCATGGCCGTTGGGAGCTTGGGCCCAATGCATCTTTCGGATGAGGGTGCTCCAGTAGCTGACGCCGGGATCGACGACGAAGGAGACTGGGCTTGTGTGTTTGGTGATGAGGATCTGGTCGCCCTCGTGGAGTTGTGGTCCGGGCTGGCCATCGACGAGGATGCAGGTGCCTTGGGAATCTTCTGTGTTGACCTTGCGGGCGGTGAGGCGGATCGCGGAGTCGTTTGGGACGACTATTGGGCGGAAGCTCAGGGAGTGGGCGGCGATGGGGGTGATGATGCTGGCGTTGACGCCCGGTGCAATGATGGGTCCGCCTGCTGAGACGTTGTAGGCTGTGGAGCCCAGCGGTGTCGAGACCATAACCCCGTCGCCGGCGACAGTTGGTCCTGGGTTATCATCGATGCTGATGTCAATTTCGACGATGCGGTAGGGGGGGCCTGCGGTGATGACAAACTCGTTGAGTGCGCTCATCGGAGGGGTGGTGGAGCTGTCGGCGCGGATGAGCTGTGCACTGAGCGGGTGGGCGAGGCGGAGTGGGAGTTCTTTGCCCTCGTCGAAGAGGTGATTGGCATCTCGGTGGAAGGTGTCGATTTCGTATCCGGCCATGAACCCGACTTTTCCGGTGTTGACCCCGAGGAGTGGGCAGCCCATGGCGAGGCAGTGGTCTGCAGCTTTGAGGATGGTGCCGTCGCCGCCGAGGGCGACAACGAGGTCGACATCGCCGGGGTTTGGGAGGTGCTCTGGATTGATGGCGTCGACGATGTCGATGAGCGTTGCGTGTGCTTTGATGACATCGCTGAAGGCATCGAGGGCGGCGATGGCCTGAGGTTTGTTCTGGTTGACCAAGATGAGAACGCGGCGGGGCATTTTTGTGATTAGCTCGTTGGTTCTGTGGATTGAACTGCTTTGATTTCAGAGTTGATTGATTGAGATTTGGAAGTGCGTGCGGGCGCGAAGGGCTCGTGGCTTTTTGGATCGGCGGCGTGGCGGATCATGCGGGCGATGCCTGTAGCGTCGAGTCCGACTTCGGCGAGTTGGTCGTTTCGGGAGTCTTGGTGGATCCATTGATCTGGGATGCCGTGGCGGACGACTCTTGATGCATCGAGCTTGAACTCTTGGGCGCATTCGAGAACGGAGGTACCGAAGCCGCCGATGATGGTGTGGTCTTCGAGGGTGAGGATCGGGATGTTTCGGCTCAGGAGATCGCGGATGAGTTGGGAGTCGACCGGTTTGGCGAAGCGGGCGTCGTAGTGAGCGATGTTGTATTCGGAACCGAGTGATTCGATAGCGGCGTGTGCGTTGATGGCGGGGGTGCCGAAACTCAGGACGGCTACATCCGGACGGTTGGAGTCGAGGTCGGCATGTTCATTGGTAAGGAGGCGGGCTTTGCCGAGTTCGTAGGGGGGGGCATCGCCGAAGATTTCTGAGACGGAATCTCTTGGATAGCGGACGCTGCTCAGGGATGAGTCCCAGGTTCGCATGAACTCGAGGCACTGGTTCAGGCTGGATTCGTCTATGACAGCAAGCAAGACGGCGTCTGGGAGTGTGCGGAGGATGGCGACATCGCAGAAGCCGTGGTGGACGGCTCCGTCGCCTCCAACGAGTCCAGCGCGATCGAGGCAGAGGCGGACGCCGAGTCCTTGAAGGGCGACTTCTTGGAAGGCTTGGTCGAATGCTCGCTGGAGGAAGGTCGAGTAGACAGCGAGGAACGGGCGAAGCCCGGTCTTGGCCATGCCTGCGAGCATGTCGAGGGCGTGGGATTCGCAGATGCCCGCGTCGAAGGTGCGGTCTGGATATCTTTCGAGTGGTTGGGTGATGCCTGTGCCATCGGCCATGGCGGCGGTGGCGGCGACGGTTCTTTCGTCGCGGTCCATGACCTCGGTGATGGCGTCGGAGAAGGCGGAGGTGAAGGAGCGGCCTGTGGATGGCATCTGGATTTTGCAGCCGAGTGTTTCGTCGCGTTCGACGGTGAAGGCTTTGGGTGAGTGGAAGCGGGTGGCGTCTTGTTCGGCGATATCGAGGCCTTTGCCTTTGATCGTTTTGACATGGAGGATCATTGGGCGGTCGAGGTCGCGGGCTTCTGCGAGGAATTCGATGAGTGTGGGGAGGTCGTGGCCGTCGATTGGGCCGACGGTGAGGAGGCCGAATTTTTCGAACCATGAATCTTCGTTGATGGCGGCTTTGGTCATCTCGCCCATGCGGTGATAGGCCTCACGGAGGAGCGAGCCGCCGGGGACGGCTTTGAGGATTTCGCGGGCGCCCTTTTTGAAATCTGAGTAGGTGTGGGAGACGCGGACGCGGTCGAAGTACTGGGCCATGGCGCCTTGTGGCTTTGAGATGCTCATGCCGTTGTCATTGAGGACGATGAGCATTTGTCTTTTGAGCATCCCGGCGTGGTTGAGTCCTTCCATTGCTACGCCGTTGACGATCGAGGCGTCGCCGATGAGGGCGACGGTGCGGCGTCCGTCTGGATTGGATTCGGGGTGGAAGGACTGCTTGTTGATTTGGTCGCCGCGTGCCATGCCGACGGCGGTGGAGATGCCTGTGCCTGCGTGTCCGACGCGGAAGAGGTCGTAGTGGGATTCAGTAGGTTCTGGGAACCCTGACATGCCTTTGCGGGTGCGGAGGTTGGCCATCTGATCGAGACGGCCAGTGAGGAGCTTGTGGGGGTAGCATTGGTGGCCAACATCGAAGAGGAGGCGGTCGTGTCCGAAATCGAAGACGCGGTGCATGGCGATGGTGAGTTCGACGACGCCGAGGTTTGGTGCAAGGTGGCCGCCGGTGCGGGAGACCTGATCGATGATCGCTGAGCGGATCTCGGCGGCCAAGTCTTCGAGCTGAGGGATGGTCATCTCGCGGAGCTGGGCGGGGGTTGTATTGGATCCAAGCAGGGTCATGCGGCGGGTCTCTTCCTCGGTCTGAGCACTTCGTAAAGTATAGATGGGATCAGGGCTTGATGCAGGCTTTGATGGAATGCTTACGGCATCAGATAAGTTTGTGTTCGGAAAGGAATTAGTGGGATCTGTTGGTCATCAGATCAAGCAATAAGCGTAATCCGGTGCTCGCTGGGCCGATCTGGTCGAGTTTGGAGAGGGCGTCACGATGGAGGGTTCCGATAATCTCCTTTGATCGTTCGATGCCCAATACCGCGGGATAGGTGAGTTTGTTGGCGTCGTCATCTTTGCGGAGGGTCTTTCCGACGAGTTCGGGGTCGCCTTGGACATCGAGGAGGTCGTCGATGATCTGGAACTTGAGTCCCAGGTCGCGGGCAAATCCGGAAATGAGATTGAGGGTCGGTTGGTCTGCTCCAGCGGTGGTCGCGCCCATGACACATGCGGCATGGATAAGCGCGCCGGTTTTATTGGAGTGGATGAGTTCGATTTTCTGTTGATCGTTTAGGGAATCGTCGAATCCGCCGAGGGTGTCGTAGACCTGCCCGACGATCATGGCGCGGGTGCCTTGGCAGAGTTGGGTGATGAGCTTGGCGTGGGCATCAACGGTGGGCTGAGGTTTGACAGTTGAAATGGCTTCGAAAGCAAGGGCGAGCATCGCGTCGCCCGCGAGGATCGCGGCGGCTTCGCCGGCGTGTTTGTGAAGCGTCAGGCGGCCTCTGCGGAGTTCGTCGTCGTCGAGGGCGGGGAGGTCGTCGTGGACGAGGCTGAAGGCGTGGATGAGTTCGACGGCGACTGCTACTGGGATAGATTCGGAACCGTCGCCTCCGGCGGCTTGGGCGCTAGCCCATGCGAGGAGGGGGCGGATGCGTTTGCCTGGCGCTAGCAGGGCGTAGCGGACCGGTTCATCGAGCTTTGAGGGGAGGTAGAGTGTGTCTAAGAACGCACCCATCGCATGGTCGATTTGGGGGCGGATCTGGTCGGTGTCGAACGGGATGGAATCAGTGCTGGTCATGGGAAATCAATGGTAGCACTACAAGGGGGGTGGCCTGTTTTTTGGGGGGCTACAGTTGTGGCATGATTGATCGTGCGATTCAGTTCTTTGAGGCAGGCGGATGGGTGATGTACCCGCTGCTGCTGTTGAGTGTTGCTGGGCTTGGTATTGTGATCGAGCGGTCGCTGTTCTGGGCGCGGAACTCGACACGAAAAGAACTCGGGGCGTTTCGCAAATACGCTGATCTGATCGAGGGCGACGAACGCGAGACGCTCGCGGCGGTTGCTGCCAAGGACGGATCTCCGATGGGGAAGCTGGCCTACTGGGCGGCCTCGCGGAAAGCTGTTTCTGAGGACGCGGTGCTGGCGACGATCGAGTTGATCCGTCCGAGCTTAGAAGTCCGCAATGGGGTGCTGAGTGTGATTGTTGGTGCGGCTCCGCTGCTGGGGATTCTGGGGACGGTGGTCGGGATTATCGAGAGCTTTGACCTGCTTGGTCAGGCGTCGAGTGTTTCTGATCCGACGATTGTTGCCGGAGGGATTGCCGAGGCGCTTTACACGACGGCGGCGGGATTGACGATTGCGCTCCTGGCGTTGTTCCCCGCGGGGTACTTCAAGGCGCGTGCGAACTCATCGCTGAGCCGGCTCGAGACGCTTGGGGCGATGTTGGCGAGTCATAAGTCAGATTGAAACTTGTATTAGCCGCCGTGTTCGATGAGCAGGTTGTAGATTTCTTTGGCGTCGGTGGCTTGGTAGATCACATCTCGGAATGTGGGATTGTTCATGATTCTGGAGACGGATGCGAGGGCGTCGATATGTTCTCTGGTGCTGGCTGTTGGGCTTGCGAGGAGGACGATGAGCTCGACGGGTTGTGAGTCCATGGATTCGAAGTCCATCGGGGTCGAGGGGCGTCCGATGGCGAGGGTGGGGGAGGTGATGCAGTCGCATTTGCCGTGGGGGATGGCGAGACCGTGGCCGATGCCGGTGGTTCGGGTTTGCTCGCGGGACCAGACGGCGTCCTTGAGGGCGTCGGCCTGTTTGACCTTGTCGTTGGCGGCGAGGAGATCTATGAGCTCATTGATCGCGGTCTGCTTATCTGCAGCGGCGAGCGGGGCTTGAACACATTCAACACTGAGGATTTCCGAGAGCTTCATTCATTCCTTCCGTGGATCGAACTGCTGATCCAAAGGTGGTGGCCCAATGCTGGTGGTCCCAGCTGGTGTTCGTAGATACTACTGGGTCGAAGTCGTTGGCTCAAGAGGGAGGCGATTCATTTCAGTTTTTTGAATATACAGGCGTAGGAGCCGTCGGTGTAGGAATCGGGATTATCCCCCGGTTGACCTGAGGGGAGGATCTGGTGGTCGCCAATGAACTCGAAGAGGGGGTCTGCCTGGATCCAATCCCGCACATCCTGATTCTCTTCGGGTTCGATGCTGCAGGTGGAGTAGACAAGGGTTCCGCCGGGGTTGAGATGGGGGATAACCGTGGTCAGGATATCGAGTTGGATCTTGGCCAGACGACCGATCTGGGGTGTCATAGGGCGGTAGCGGGCTTCCATACGGCGGGCGAGGACTCCAGAGTTGGAGCATGGGACATCGGTGAGGATGAGGTCGACCCCGTTGTGGAGGGTTTCTTCGAGTTCGTCCACATGGCGGACGAGGACTTTTCGGTTGCCGTCGAAGACATCCATGAGGGTATCGAGACGGCGGGAATCGATTTCCATGGCGATGATGTTGGCGTTTGGGAATCGCTCGCAGAGCTGGCGGGTCTTGGTGCCTTGGCCTGCACAATAATCGACAATAGTATTGTAGTTACCATCGGGGATCGAGTTGACAACGGCGCTGCTCGCGGAGTCTTGGACGCGGAGGGATGGGTTGGCGTCGAGGAGGCGGGTGAGGTGGGTGCGCGAGCCGGTGTAGACTCGGTGGGATGGAGAGTCGTGGGGCTCGAGGTCTTCTTGGTCCACGATTTCTGACCAGTCGGTGCAGTAAACCAGTGTTGGGGGGTGCATGAGTGTGTGTGCACAGAGCTGCTGGACTTGATCTGGGTAGAGCTTGGTCCAGCGTTTGATGGTGGCCTTGGGGAGCGAATAGGCGGCTGAGGTTTTGGAGAGTTGGTCTGCAGGGAGATCGGATTCAATGAGTTGGAGTGCTCCGCCACCAGCCACCGGGATCGCGGTGGGCTGGTCTTCGTATTGATCGAGTGACTCGCCACGGGCTCTTGCGACCTTTCGGAGGATGGCGTTGGTCATGCCTCCGGCTTTGGGGCGGATGTAGCGTTTGGCCCATTCGACGGATTCGTTGATCACGGCGTGGGGTGGGAGGCGATCCAAGAGGAGGAGCTGGGCTGAGGCTCCGATGAGGACCCCTTGCATGCGGTGCTCGATGGTCTCGAATCCTCTGCCTGCGAGCTGGCTGACGATGTGTCTGAGGGTGATCCAGCGGGTGACCGATTCACGGATGATCGCGTGGCACAGGGCGCGGTCGCGGGGTTCGAGGTGCTGGATCTGGGGCTCTACGGGGAGGAGCTCCGGGAATGACATCGCATGGGCGCTCAGGACGCGGTAGGCGGCGTCTCTGGCGTCTGCGGGCGGGGGGGCAGAGCTTGAGTGGGGTGAGGATTGAGATTCTGAGGGGTAAGGTGCGTTGGTCATTGGTGGAGAGTAGGCGGGAGGGGTTGGTATTGATACAGTCTGGGTATGGGATCTGAGCAGACATCGAAGAATCAGAGTGCTGCAGTGAGTCAGCGGGCGCGTCGGGTGTTTTCCGGGCTCAAGATCCGGAAGAAGCTGATGGTGCTGCACACCTCATTTTCTTTGTCGCTTGGGGCGTTGTTGTTGGTTGCGTTGGCTCCTGCGATGGGGAAGATGGTCGATGGGGCCGAGCAGGATCAGGCTGGGCTGATTTTTGATATGGTGACCCGGCAATCGGGTGGGATGGGCTTTGATGAGCAAGCGGTTCAGGTGCGGTTCGGGCAGGCCGCTGAGCTTGGGATTCCTGAGCGGGAGGTTGTTCGCTTGAGGGACGAGCCCGGGGCGGTGATGGTGCTGGGTGGGGGCTTGTTTGGGGCGGGGATTGTCAGGTTTGACACCGATATGCAGCGGTATGTAGAGATCCGGACGCGATCGGCTCGTGCGAGGACGACGGTGCAGCTGATCTATGGGCTTGTGATTGTGACGCTGTTAGCGGGCTATGCGCTTGTGGCGGTGGCTCTTGAGGTGCTGGTATTGCCTCGGCATGTGTATATGCCGATTCAGGCGTTGCTTGATGCGGATGATGCGGCGCGGTCTATGGATGAGACTCATGAGCTTGTGCCTGAGGATTTGATTTCGGCTGATGAGCTTGGAGAGATCATGCAGTCCCGGAATGAAACGGTGACCCAGCTTCGATCACGCGAGCGTGAGCTTGCCGATGCGTTGGGGCGGCTGGAAGTTGTGGCGATCGATCTGCACAAAAAGAACCGACTGCTTGAGACTGCACAAAAGAATATGGAGGGTGCGGATCGGCTCGCGTCTTTGGGGATGATGTCGGCGGGGATTGCGCACGAGTTGAATACCCCGCTGTCGGTGGTGAAGGGGCTCGTCGGGCAGCTCAAGGAACGGGGGGAGCTGGCTGAATCTGAGATTCTACTTTTGGCACGGGTGGTTGGCCGGATCGAGATTCTCTCTGAGGGGCTGCTGGACTTTGCACGGGTGCGTTCGCCTCGGCTCGAGCTTGCGGGTGTTCACAAAGTCATCGAAGATGCGTGGGTACTGATCAAGCTGGACCGCCAGAGTGTACTTCCGGGGCAGCGGCTTGAGTTTGTCAACGAGGTCGACCCTGAACTTCAGATCTCGTGCGATTCTGGGCGGATGGTCCAGGTGTTTGTGAACCTGATCCGGAACGCGGTGCACTCGGTTCGGTCAGTTGAGGATCGTACGGGTCGGATATCGGTTTCTGCAGTGATTGAGAGCCGGGAGGATGGGGGCTGGGTGGTGATATCTGTGCTTGATAATGGCCCTGGGATCGATCCAACGATGATTGATACTTTGTTTGAGCCGTTCGTTTCGACCAATATGGATGCCTTGGGCACCGGGCTCGGGCTGGCTGTGACTGAGGGGATCATCCGTGAGCACGGGGGGATTGTGGTGCCTTCGAATATCGATGGCGGGGCGGGAAATGGTGGTGGTGCCAAGTTTGAGGTGCACCTGCCGATCGCGAAATGCGAATAATTTAAATTATATCTCGTTTAACCGGACTATACAGGATAGTATTATCTGAAATGGATACACCGCCATGAGTGAAATTGTGCCTTTAACGATCTACTGCCTTGATGATGACCCAGATTTTCGGGAATATCTCCAGGGTATTTTACTGGCAGACGGGCATTCAGCTCGTCTGACCGGGAGCCCGAAAGAGCTGTTTGATGCGTGTGAGCAGCATCTTCCTGATGTCATCTTGCTTGATGTCAAGATGGGTGAGCATTCGGGGCCTTCTGTCCTTGAAGAGATCCGCGAGCAGTGGCCTCGGCAGTGCGTGATTATGGTGACGGGATTCCCGACGCTTGATTCGATGCGTGAGACCTTCCGGAAGGATGTTTTTGACTACATCCCCAAGCCGTTTGCTATTGAAGATCTGCGGAAGTCGCTTGCACAGGCGGTGACCGAGCTTGGTCTGGGTCAGCGTCCGATGGACCGGCTTCGTGCAACTCTTGGTCGTCAGATCCGTTTGGCTCGGACCGAGCGGGGGTGGACGCTTCGGAACTTGTCTGAGATATCAGGTGTTTCGGTGAGTCAGCTCAGTTCGATTGAGCGTGGAACGCACCTGCCGAGTGTTGAATCGCTGACGAGTATTGCACAGGCATTGGGATTGGCTCCCAGTGCTTGGTTTGCCGCGGCGGGATTCTGAGCTCTGAACATGGCTTTGTTTGTTTGACGGGGCGCTGAATGGGCCTACTGTTCGGCGTGAGCAACGAAACCGTTCAACCCACTATTTTATTTACCGCCTTTGAGCCGAGCGGGGATGATCATGCGTCGATCGTTATCGCTGAACTCAAGGCGCGGTACCCGGATCTGCGGATTGTCGCGTGGGGTGGGCGGAAGATGGAGGCGGCGGGGGCCGAGGTGATCGAGCGGACTGGCGACTCGGCCGTGATGGGGATGCCGGGGCTTGACAAGATCCGTGAGCATCGGCAGATGAATGTTCGGATTGCGGAGTGGGCGCAGGAGAATCCGGTTGCGGTGCATGTACCTGTGGATTCTCCGGCGGCGAACTTTCCTGTGTGCGCGATTATGAAATCGCATGGGACCAGGGTTGTGCACATGGTGGCCCCGCAGCTTTGGGCGTGGGCGCCGTGGCGGATCCGCAAGCTCCGGAGGCTGACTGATCATGTGATGTGCGTGCTTCCGTTTGAGGAGGAGTGGTTCCGTTCGCGTGGGGTTGATGCGACCTTTATTGGGCATCCGTTGTTTACGAAGCCTGTCGATGAGGGCGGGCTCGATGAACAGATCCGTGATTGGAATACTGGAGCGCAACAGGTTGCGTTGATGCCTGGGTCGAGGCCGTCGGAGATCAAGAAGAACTTCCCGCTGATTTTGGGGGCGTACTGCAAGCTCAAGAGCGAGCACGCGGATATGTGCGGGATGGTGGCTGTAACTCGTCCTGAGATTGAACCGGTACTGAGGCAGCTTGCAAAGGATCATGGGCTTGTATGGCCAGAGTCCCTTGGGATTACATCTGCCAATACCGATGCTGTGGTGCGTTGGTGCAGTTTGGCGCTTGTTGTGTCTGGGACGGTGACATTGCAGATTGCTCGTCAGCAGCGGCCGATGGTGATTGTGTACAAGATCGGGCGTATTGGGTGGTCGTTGTTTGCTCGCTGGTTGATCCAGACGCCTTTTATTACGCTTCCAAATATTCTGGCGGGGCGTGAGGTTGTTCCCGAGCTTGTGCCGCACTTTGTTGGATCTGAACCGATTGCCGAGCGGGCGACTGAGCTGCTTGAGGATCGTGCGGCTTTCGATCTGCAGGTCCAAGAGCTCAAGAGTATTGCCGATCGGTTCGCGTCAAAGAACGCGGCGACGGAGGCGGCTGACATCATTGCTCGGTATGCGGGGCTGGGGGCGGTGGCTGCTCATGATCGCGGATCAGATGGAGACGGGGAAGAGTGCGGTGGTGATGCACCCGTTGCCGGCACGGTTGGTGATTGAGCTGCTTGCGGTGATGGGGGCGCGGACTGGGATGTCCTGATCGATACACATCTGGGCTGCTTGGTTGAGATCGTGGGTTGCTATTGCTTCGGTTTCTGTGAAGACGATTGCGAGAACGCAGCCGTGCCATATTTGCGGGTCTGCGCTGAGTTTGCAGAGATCTGTTTGGAGTCCTGTGACCATTTCGTGGGCGTAGGTTGGATTGGGTGATGGGATGCCGTCGCGGTAGGCGTGCTGGGCGAAGGATTTGATTTCGATCCACCAAGCGTCTTCTGGGGGGCAGGTCGATGTGGGGTCGGGGGTGGTTTGGAGGGCTTCAGCGAAGAGGGTGTCTTGCGCTAGGGCGAGTTGTCGCATTTCGACAACTGGATCATGGAGTTTGAGGTCTGGATTTGGGGTGAGGGCGAAGTCGCATCGCTGTCGGTGGTTTTTGTTGGTGTAGGCGTCGCCATCGGATGGGTAGAAGGCCTCGCGGTTGATTCCGTAGCCGGCGTTTGTAAATCCTTGCTCAACAAACTGGTGGAGCTGGAGTTCTGACAGCGCGTCGAGTCCACGGACGGCTTGCTCGAAGTCTAGAGATTCAGCGTGATTCCGGAGCGAGTCGAGGGTGGTATCGATGATTTGCTCTAAAACAGGAATCATGAATCAAGGGTATCCGGATCCAAGGGAACTTGCAATTTGCATGTCGATGTGGGATGATGGGTATTCGGGGTGTATTGATCGCCTCGCAGAACCTCAATGGAGCAGTTCATGGAACAGCTGATGGATATCTTGGGAAGTGTCAATGGTGTGATCTGGCACCCGTTTGTTTTGTATACGGTGCTCGGCGTCGGCGTGCTCTTTACGCTGTGGTCGGGGATCGGGCAGTACCGTGCTCTGACGCATGGTGTGTCGGTCGTCCGTGGTAAGTACGACGACAAGGATGACCCCGGGGCGATCAATCACTTCCAGGCGTTGTCGGCGGCGTTGTCGGCGACTGTCGGGCTCGGCAATATTGCTGGGGTTGGTGTTGCCGTTGCGCTCGGTGGTCCGGGTGCAATTTTTTGGATGTGGATGGTCGGTATCTTTGGTATGGCGCTGAAGATGACCGAGGTTACGCTTTCGATGCTGTACCGCAATACTCATGATCCGGATAATCCGCATGGCGGACCAATGTTTGTTGCCGACAAGGCGTTCAAGGAACGCGGGCTTGGGTTTATTGGGAAGATTGTGGGCGGGACATTTGTTGTTACGCTTTTGATCTCGACGATTACCGGCGGCAACATGTTCCAGTCGTGGGCGGTTTCTGATGTGACCAAGAAGGACTTTGGTGTTCCTGTTCAGGTAACGGGTGTCATCTTGGCTGTGGTCGTTGGTATGGTGATCATCGGGGGTATCAAGCGGATTGGTGCTGTTGCTGGTCGGATCGTTCCGTTTATGTGTGTTTTGTATCTGCTGGGCGCCTTCTGGGTGTTGGCGATGAATATTGCTGATATCCCTGACATGCTTGTTCTCATTGTGAAGAGTGCATTTAACCCCGCAGAGGCACAGGGTGCGTTTGTGGGCGGGACGGTTGCCTTTGCGTTGTTGTGGGGCATGAAGCGGGCGTTGTTCTCGTCGGAAGCTGGTCAGGGATCGAGCCCGATTGCTCACTCTGCTGCAAAGACTGACGAGCCAGTCCGCGAAGGCATTGTTGCGGGTCTTGAGCCGTTTATTGACACGATTGTTGTCTGTACGCTGACCTCGCTGGTGATTCTCTCAACTGGTGCATGGAACCGTGGCCCTGAGGCGAACTTCTCGCCTTCAGGTATTGAGGTTGTTCAGACACAGGGTGTTGAAGACGGGAATCCGACCTGGACGCTTGATAATACCTATCTGCCTGATCGGACCGCTGATGCCCGGCGAGTTGAAGGGCCTTGGAACGAGCGTGCGGAGTTCCATGTCTTTATGCTCCTTGAGGTTGATGCGGTTGATAAAGATTCTGGAACCAAGATCAAGCGTTTGAACGGGAGTGTGGCTTTTGAACCGGATGTTGGTGAGGATGGCTCTTTTGTTGTTGATTGGGATTCGATCGCAAACCCGACCGCGCCTCGGCTTATTGACGAGGGTGTGTATGTTGAATATCCAGGTGCATCGCTGACCTCGCACGCGTTCAATATTGTTACCCCAGGGATGGGCAAATATCTTGTTGTGATCGCGGCGTGGATGTTTGCGATATCAACCATGATTTCTTGGTCGTATTACGGGGAGCAAGGGGTTGTGTATCTCTTCGGAGATAAGGCGGTTATGCCTTACAAGTTGTTCTACTGCTTGATGATTCTCGTTGCATCTGCTGGGTTCATAACTACCGATGCGGAGCTCGATAACATCACCGCGCTTGGTACGGGTGTCATGCTCTGGGCCAATATCCCGATCATGCTGATCTTCGGATCGATCGCGATGAAGGCGTACCACAACTATGTTGGTAAGCTCAAACGCGGCGAGCTTCAGTCACACAAGGCGCCATCGATCACTGATGTGATTGAGGGGCATGATGTTGAAGACTGAATCTGATTAGACCATCTGCATCGCGATCGCGATGGTGATGGCCCAGATCGAAAGACCGATCAAGACCCGGAGTGGAATCCGGGTCTTTTTATTTGGTGTGCCAATCGGGATGTCCATGAAAGTTGAGAGGCTGAGTTCAGTGTATGGGTCATCCGGAGCGTTCTGGACATGGGCGATGATTTGGCGTGTGCTTGCGGGGGTGAGGCCGAGGGATCTGCCGATGTGGATGAGTTCGGTGGTGTCTCTTTTGATGAGGCCGGCGGATCTGCAGTGGTGCCTGGTCTGGGTCATGATGGCGAGGAGTCTTCGGGGGTCTGTGTGGGAAAGTTGATTGGAGGGCATGTTGGCGAGGGCGTCCGAGAACTTGTAGGGTTGGTTGTCGGGTGACAACAGCGGAGCGTCGGTGTTGACAGGGTGCAACGCCCCCGGGGCTGAGAAGCCGGATTGTCCGTCGTATTTGAGCACAATGAAGACGGTGCATATTGTGTGCCATGTTGATGTGTTCTGTTGTGGGTTTGCTTATGCTCAGTGTCGGAGATTCCGATGAATGATGAGCAACGGAGAGTATTTTGAGCAGTGATGAGTTGACCAGTCAGTTGCCGGGGGTTGAGACCACGATGGATTCTCCTGGTGTGTTCGCGGCGTTGTTGAAGATGTCCAAGAGCGGGAAACTTGCTGGGTATCAGCACGCTGTCGGTGAATCCTCGGCGGTTGTTGATGCACACGGGACGCCGTTTGATTCGGATCTTGTGATCGTGCACTCGGTTGAGGGTGTGCGGTTTTCGCTCAGGATGCGCAGGAAGTTTCCCGCGATCTTTATGGCGTTGTTGCTGGTGACTGTTTGGCCTGGGCTGCCGTTGACGGATTCGTTTATGTTCAGCTTGGGTTGGTACGAGCGGCTGATGGGGGATTCGATTGAGACCTGGATGTGGTATCTCCCGATGACGGTGTTCCCGATCCCGTTTGTGTGGAGGACAGCGATGAATAAATCTCGAATGTCCGCCCATGAGCACGCGGTTGAGACGATCGAGAAGATTCAGGGCGTGCTTGGGGTTTAGGACTTTCGGATCCATTCTTCTTCGAGTTCATCGAGTTCTGCTTTGCAGGTGTCGCGTTCTGATGTGACCTTGTTGGCGTGATCGATGTCTTTCCAGATGTCGGCGTCGTTGAGCTGGGCGTCTAGGTTTTTGAGTTTGATTTCCAGGTCGGTCATGCGTTCTTCGATCTGGCTCAAGGGCATCCACGAGAACTTGGATTTTTTGGTGGGCTGTTGGGGAGTCGGTTTCGGTTGTGTTTGTAGTGGGTCGGCTGCGGGCTTTGGCGTTGGTTTTGATTTTGTTTCCGAGCGTTCTTGCTGTTGGGTGCGCCACTCAGTGTAGGTTCCTGCGAAGATTTCGGTGTTGCCATGCCCGTCGAGGATGACGAGGTGATCGCAGACAGCGTCGATGAGGGCGCGGTCGTGAGAGATGAGGATGGCGGTCCCCTCGTAGGCGCCGCTGGTGGTTTTGCCGGTCTTGGGGTCGTGGACGGTGCGGGCGAAGGTGGCTTCGATGCGTTCGGCAGAGGAGATGTCGAGGTGATTGGTGGGTTCGTCGAGGACGAGGAGGTTCTTTGCGCTGGCAAGGAGCCCGGCGAGGACGGCTCTAGCTTTCTCGCCGCCGGACATGGATTGCATTTCGCGTTGCTGGTCTTCGCCTGAGAAGAGGAACGCGCCGGCTATGGTGCGGGCTTCGAGTTCTGTGAGAGTGATCCGCTCGTCGGTGTTCTTTTTGACGGTGTCTTGGATGTGGCGGCAGACGGATTTTGACATGTCCACATTGTCATGTGTCTGGGAGAAGTGTCCGATGTCTAGGTTTGACCCGAGCTTGATGGTGCCTTGGTCAACTTCTTGTTCTCCGAGGATACAGCGGACGAGGGTGGTCTTTCCAGCACCGTTTGGTCCGACAATACCCCAGCGTTGTCCCCGCTCGACACGAACATCCAGATTCTTGAAGAGGACTTTGTCGGAGCCGTCGTCGTTTTTGTATTTCTTGGAGAGGGAGCGGGCGGCGAGGACGATGTCGCCGGCACGCTGGGCTTTGGGGAGTGATAAACGGAGCTCGGAGAGTTCGAGTGGGCGTTCGATGGTTTGGGTTTTGGCGCGGTTGAGGCGGGATTCGCGGCCTTTGGCTTGCTTGGCGCGCTGCCCGGCTTTGAAGTGGGCGATGAATGCCTCTTCTTTTTTGAAACCTGCTTTTTGTTTTTCATAGGCGCGGAGCTGGACCATGCGGCGTTCGACGCGTTGTTTGCGGAATGCGGCGTAGTTGCCCGGGTAATCGATTAGTCGGGCTTGTTCGACCTCAACGATGCGGTGGACGACCCTGTCGAGCATGTAACGGTCGTGGCTTATGAGGATCACTGCGCCTTTGAACTCGTTACTCAAGAATCCTTCGAGCCACTCTCGGCCTTGGATGTCGAGGTGGTTTGTTGGTTCGTCAAGGAGCAGGACGGAGGGGTCTTGGAGGAGGAGTTTACCGAGGGCGACTCTTGCTTTTTGACCGCCTGAGAGGTCGGGGACTTTGACGGCGAACTGGGCGTCGGTGAACCCGAGGCCGTGAAGGATCTGGTCTACCTTGTGGTCGTTGACAATCCCGCCGTGGTCGTCGATCTGGTGCTCGATGCGGGCTTGCTCTTTGAGGAGCTGGTCGAGTTGGTCTGGGGTGGCGTCGCCCATCGCTTCGAAGATTTCGTGGAGTCTGGTGTCGAGTTCTTTGATGTGGTCGAATGCGCTGGCGACGGATTCTCGGAGCGTGTGATCAGGGTTGAGATTGGGGTTCTGGTGGAGGTACCCGATGGTGGCTTTGCTGGAGGAGACGGAGCCGTCGGTGGGTTTGAGGACGCCCGCGATGATTTTGATGAGCGTGGATTTGCCGCAGCCGTTGCGTCCGACGATACCGATGCGTTCACCTGGCTCAAGGGTGAGCGAGACAGAGTCGAGGATGATGTCATCGCCGAACTGGAGGGATATGTTGGTGGCACTCAGAATGGGCATAGGCAAGGAGTGTACGCACTAGTTCTGGCCGAAAAATCGACGATGGTGGGCGATAATCTCGGCGGCGATTTGCTCGTCGGGGGTGTCGTCCCAGACATCGGGATCGAAGCAGCCACCGAGGATGAGGGCGGTGTCTCTTGGGAAGATGAACTTGAACCCATCGTGGATGGCGTAGCCGAGGTCTTGGGGTTCCATGTGGACAAGGATGCCTCTAGCTGGATACATGGCTGTGTCTTTGAAGAGTGAATGAGAGCCCAGGGCGAGACAGTTTACGAGGATTGGTTCTTCGAGTGATTCGAGCTCATCGAGGTGAGTGAACTCGCGGTGATCGATCTGGACTCCGAGGTTGGCGAGGTCTTCGAGGAGGGCATCGAGGTAGCGGGGGGTGTGGATGAAGAGGGAGTCGAAGGATCTTCCAGCGCGGGGTGGGCCTGTGAAGGGGAGGCGGTCGACCGGGGTTGGGGTTGGGATGGTGCCGTTGTCGAAGTAATGGTCGTTGGACTGTGCGTAGGCGGGTTCGAATACGGTGATGGGTTCGATGCCGTAGCGGTCTTGGTTGAGTGCTGTGAGGGCGTCGTGGGCTCGGTTGAGGAGTTGATTGAGTCTTTGGGAGCCAATTTCTGGGTGGTCGATGTCGATACCAACGGGGAGCCAGAGAGCGCCGGCTATCTCGCTGACGGTGTCATGGCCTGAATTCTTTGCGTAGATGGTGACTGTATGTCCACGATTGGCGAGTTCTCTGGCGGTTGTTAGACCGATGACCCCGGCCCCGAGTACGGCGACTGGGGGCTTGCTGACGGTTTGGTCATGAACCATATCTGCTGCTGCAACTGCGGTGCCTAGGGAGAGTGTGATGCCGCTGCCGCCGTGTCCGTAGTTGTGGATGATGGTCTTGGTGCCGATGCTTTCGGATTCGAGTCTGAGCCCGCCGTGGCGGCAGGGGCGGAGCCCGGAGACGACTTTGATGATGCGGTCGTCGCTCAGATCGGGGGCTTGGAACTGTGATGGAATCTGGGTCGTTTGCGTCATTGTGCACCTCTTGGTGGAGTTTAGCACTGAGTGTTTGGGCGGACATACAATCGTCCATGAGTCTCTCTCCAAACGATGCATCAAAGAACACGATTGAACCCTCTATGACTGAACCCGTTACGCTCAAAACGCTCAAGGCGATGACGCGTCGGAAGGAAGCGTTTGCGTGTTTGGCGTGCTATGACGCGACGACTGCGCGGTGGCTCGAACGGGCGGGGGTGCCTGTGCTGCTTGCGGGGGATTCGGCGGCTCAGGTTGTATTGGGATTTGATCGAACGATTGATATGCCTTTGGACTTTGCGATCCAGATGACGGCTGCGGTCAAGCGCGGGGCGCCTGGTACGCTGGTGATGGCGGATATGCCTTTTATGAGCTACCACCGCTCGTTGGATGATGCGATGGGCAATGCGGGACGGTTTATGACCGAGGGTTTGGCCGATGTGGTCAAGCTCGAAGCGGACGAGACGCAGGCCGGGATTGTGGATCGTTTGACGCGGGCTGGGGTGCCTGTGTGTGCTCATGTTGGGTGCAGGCCTCAGACGAGCTCTGTGACGGGGGGGCCTGTGGCTGCGGGGCGGACGACTGATTCACTCGAGCAGGTCGTGCGGGATGCATCAGCATTGCAGGATGCGGGGGCGGTTTTGTTGTTGATTGAGGCGGTCCCTGATGAGGTGACCGAGCGGGTGATGGATATCGCTCGGGTGCCTGTGATCGGGATCGGGGCGGGGACGGCGTGTGATGGGCAGATACTTGTGGTGAATGATTTGATCGGATTGACCGATCATCCGCCGAGGTTTGCTGAGCCGGTTGCGAGTGTTGGCGATGCCATTCTTGAATCCGGGCGTCAATGGGTTCAGAATGTGAGCAACCGGGCAATTGGGGGGAAGCGGTACTCGATGCGGGCGGGGGAATCTGAGAAACTTGGATCGGGGCGTCAAGAAAGTGCCACCAGAGCGGTTGATAAGCCGAATAACAAAGACAGCGGACGCCTTTCGAGTCAAGGCTGATCCGAATACCTGGAGTCTTTGATGCGAAAGTTTGTGACAATTGCACCGGCATTGATCGTATTGCTTGTAACTGCTGCCATGGTCTTTGTTGCCCCGGCGTTGATGGATCGGTACACGATCGCTCAGCAGGGGGCGCGGATTTCCGTTGCGCGGAATGTGTTGGCTGAGGATGACATTTTACGGCGGATTGATCGGGCGATCGCTGCGATTGGGGATTCGATTGAGCCGACTGTGGTTCATATTGAGACTCAGCCCGAGGATGCGCTCAGCGGCTCCTACTCGAGCGGGGCGGGGTGGATCTATGATACCGATGGGTATCTGATCACCAACGCGCATGTTGTCAAGACAGCGACGCAGGTCTCGGTGGAGTTCTACAACGGGCGTGTGGTTGAGGGGCGGGTCATTGGATCGGATATTTATACGGATATAGCGGTGGTGCATGTTGACTCATCAAATACGACCTTTCCGGCGATGCGTGCGACCGAGCGACTGCCCCGGGTGGGCGAACGGATCTATGCGTTCGGTTCGCCGTTTGGGTTTAAGTTTTCGATGTCGGAGGGGATTGTCTCGGGTCTTGGGCGGCAGGCGCAGGGGGCGCGGATCCTTGGTGGGTACACGAACTACATCCAGACGGACGCGGCGGTGAATCCCGGGAACTCTGGCGGGCCTTTGGTAAACTCTGACGGGCATGTAATCGGGATGAATGTGGCAATCGCGACGGCTGCTAGCACGGTCGGATCAAACCCAGAAGACTCGGGTGGGGATTCGGCTGGTATTTCCTTTGCGATCCCGCTTGGAACAATCGAGCCGATCGTGTCGCAGATCATCGAGCATGGTTCGGTCTCTCGTGGGTACATCGGGATTACCTATGACGCGACGAGAACCGGGCGGATTGGTGTCGAGACGGCTGATGGGAAGACGGAGTTTGGTATTCGGATCATCAGTGTGGAAGAGGAGGGGCCCTCGGAGCGGGCTGGGGTATTGCCTTCGGATGTTATTCTGAAGATTCAAGGCTCACCGGTGACCAATGCCGAGGCTTTGTCTTCGTTGATCGGGTCGCAGCGGGCGGGAGAGCCGATTTCGTTGTGGATCTACCGCGGCGGAGAGTTTCTTGATTTGACAGTGACATTGGGAACGATGCAGCCTGCGGTATTGGCTCAGCGGCTGTACCAGCCGATCCAGCTTCAGCTCGGGGCGGTGCTTGCGCCGCATTCCGATGGTGTAGCGGTGATGCAGATCTGGCAGGGATTGCCCGGGGCGATGGCGGGGCTTGTTCAGGATGATGTTATTGTGCTGATCAATGGGGAAAGCTTTGAGGATTATGCGTACTTCTTTGTGCAGCTTGCCGAGCAAGGGTTGCTCACAGGCGAGGCCGTTGAGGTGACAGTGCGGGGGAGTGATCGGTCTCTCAGGGTGCTTAAGCTCCAGATCCGCTGATGGGGCGTGGTTGGTCTGGCTATTGTTCTTCTATGAATGCATTGGATGGTCAGACGGTGTATGTGATGGGGCTTGGTCGCTTCGGTGGGGGGGTTGGGGTAACACGGTATCTTGTTGAGCAGGGCGCAGCTGTGATCGTGGGAGATTCTGGGAATCCAGATGAGCTTTGCTGGTCAATCTCACGGTTGCAGGATTCGATAGATAGCGGGAAGGTGCGGCTGGCACTCGGGGAACACAAGGTTTCAGATCTTGACGGTATCGATTGCGTTGTCGTGAATCCTGCTATATCGATGCCTTGGGGCAATGCGTTTGTTGCCCATGCGCGATCAGTAGGGATTCCAGTGACGACCGAGATTGAGATTGCGTATCGGCTGCTTGATCCATCAAGGGTCATCGCGGTGACGGGGTCTGCCGGCAAGAGCACGACCTGCGCCATGATTCATCATGCTCTTCAATCAATGGGGCATGATTCGGTGTTGGGCGGGAATATTGGCGGGTCTTTGCTTGCGGAATTGGACGCGATCAAGAGCGGGGCGGTTGTGGTGTTGGAGTTGTCGAGTGCGATGCTGCATTGGCTTGGGGAGTCGGGGGCGATTCAAGGGCGGCGGCCACGGGTTGGGTGTGTGAGCAACTGTGTGGCGAATCATCTGGATTGGCATGGGGACGCGGAGCATTACACTCAATCAAAGCAGGTGCTTGCTGGGTGCGCTGAGCAGCTTATACTGGGTGAGAGTGTGGCCGACTGGGGTAATGGCGAGAAGGTTATTGTCTCTGAGGGCCAATGGGTGCGTGAGTGCTCAGTCCCTGGAAAGCATAACGGGCTCAACGCGGCGATGGCGGTCCGGGCGGTGCAGGCGATGACGGGGGATGAGTTCGAAGCGATCGAGGATGCTGTGCGATCCTTTTCGGGATTGCCCCACCGGTTGCAGTTGGTGCATGAATGTGATGGGGTGCGGTTTTATAACGACTCGAAATGTACAGTCCCGGAGGCAACTGCGTTGGCGGTCGAGGCGCTGTCGCCACGATCAAAGATTCATCTCATCGCGGGCGGGCATGACAAGGGGAGTGATCTTTCGTTGATATCGCAGATGAGTGCTGGGCTCGCTGGTTTGTACGCGATTGGCGCGACGGGAGCGGGGATCGTTGGTGCTGCCAATGGAGAGGTGTTTGATTGCGGAGATCTTGATCGGGCGATGGGATTGATTCAGGGGCGGCTTACTGATGGCGATGTGGTACTGCTCTCGCCGGGGTGTGCGTCTTGGGATCAGTTCGCAAACTACGAGGAGCGGGGCGATCGGTTTACGGAACTCGCAAGGGGCATCCAGAGGGATCGTGTATGATTCAATTGCTAGGGGTTGCGCTTTGTTTGAGCTTTGGTGAGCCAAAGGAGATGCTGCCTGGGGTATGGGTGGGGAATGAAACCGTCGAGATTGATGCTGCGGTGGCGATGGATTGCCATCATCCCGAGACCCCTGATGTGTATCTGGAGATGCTGATTACGGGACCTGATACTCGGGAGCATGAGTCGCTGCTTGTGAGCATCGTGAAGCCTGCGAATCTGCACGCTGGATTGCTTGCGGCTGGGTTTGAATCCGGGAAGCCGGTTGTGTTTGAAGATAGCAAGAGGGTTTCTGCGACTGGCGACGGGGTGGTCGTTGAAGTGCGGGTTGATGGTTCTGAAGATTGGATCGCGTTGGTGGATTGGGTGACGCATGTTGAAGACGCGACAGGATTGATTGAAGATACCGGCTGGGCAGGGCTGGTGTTTGCTGGGTCTGTGCTGACTGATGATGGGATTTATAAGGCGGACCGTGAGGGGGCGTTGGTGTCGCTTACGCCTTGGGGCTTTGAGGTGGTATCGCCGGCTTGGGTGGTTTCTCCGGATGCTTCGGTGGATGAGCCGGTGTGGATCGCGGATCGTGACCTTGTGCCTGAGATGGGGACGAAGGTTCGTGTGCGGTTCAGCAAGGTTGAAACCGAATCAGAAGAAGACTGATTACATCAGCCAGATCGGGTCCATGTCGATCACGGTTGAGGCATCGGATTTGAGCAGCCCTTGCTTGCGGAGTTCGGCGATTGGTTTCTGGATCATGACCGATGTTGGTGCGAGGAGTTCGATGCCCCAGCGGGATTGGTTGGAGATACGGGCGATGGTGCATTCCATTGGGCCTTCGATGGTGACGCTTGGATCGGCGAGTTGGACAAGAGCATCTGCGATTTCTGTGGCCCGGGCCTTTGCCTTGGTTTGATCGGTATCGCGGCAGATGATCCGTGCCATGCGTGTGATGGGGGGGAGGCCGCAGTCTTGGCGGGTCTTGAGTTCTTGGTCCGCGAAGCGGGGGTAGTTGTGTTCGGAGGCGAGGATGATCGCTGAGTTTCGAGGGTTGAGTGTCTGGACAACGACCCGGCCTGGGATTTCGCTTCGTCCAGCACGCCCGGCGACCTGGGCGATGAGCTGGAAGGTTCGCTCCTCGGCTCGGAAGTCTGGGATGGAGAGCGATGTGTCGGCGCTGAGGATACCAACGAGGGTGACTCCGGGGAAATCGAGTCCCTTGGCGATCATCTGGGTGCCGAGCATAAGTTTGATTTCGCCCTTGGAGAATCGGTCGAGGATGGTGAAGTAGTCGGAGGGGCGGGTCATGGTGTCGGAATCGACTCTTTCGAAGTTGTTTCCGAGTTCGAGGTTGTGGCGTTCACCGAGGCGCATCAAGATTTCGTCCTCGGCCCTTTGGGTGCCGACACCGATTTGGACGATGCCTTTGCCTGTCATTGGGCAGACGGTTGGGATGAGTTGCTCGCTCAGGCAGTGATGGCAGCGGACGAAGCGTTTGTTGCCTTGGGTTCGGACGCGGGATTTGTGGACCACCATTGTGGCGTCGCACTGGTCACATTCGAGCTTCCAGTCGCAGGACGGGTCTGCGCTGGCAACAAGCGAGGCGTAGCCACGGCGGTTGAGTAGGAGGATTGCTTGTTGCCCATTGTCGAGGGTTTCGTTGATGCAGCGTTCGAGGGTGGCTCCGATGATTGGGAAAGCGAGGGATTTACCTGACTGGGTACGGATGGTATTGGAGTTGTCCTTTGCGAGATCGACGATCTGAACCTTTGGGAGTGAGCCGAGACCGGCGCGGTCGGTCATGGACCAGAGTTTAAATTTGCCAGTGCGGGCGTTGGACCAGCTTTCGAGTGAGGGGGTCGCTGAGCCGAGGATGACGGGGCATTTTGCGAATGAGCCGAGGACGATCGCAGAATCACGGGCGTGGTAGCGGGGGGCTCGGTCTTGTTTGTATGAGCTGTCGTGCTCTTCGTCGACGACGATGAGGCCGAGGTCTTTGATGGGGGCGAAGATTGCCGAGCGCGGGCCGATGACGACGCGGGCTTGGTTGGATTCAACGAGTGCCCACTGGGCGTTGCGTGCTCCGGCACTGAGTCCTGAGTGGAGCAACGCGACGCCTGCGTCTTTGAAGCGTGCGACGAAGCGCCCTGCGGTTTGTGGTGTCAGGGAGATTTCGGGGACGAGGACGAGGGCGGTTTTGCCTTGGGCAATGACTTGCTCGATGAGTCGCATGTAGACTTCGGTTTTGCCTGATCCGGTGATGCCGTGGATGAGGTGGGTGCCTGATTGGTTGAGTGTTTGGTTGATGCCTTCGACGACTGTTTGCTGCTGGTCGTTGAGTGTGGGGGCGATTTGGTCTTCAGGGTTCTCGAGCAGGTTGAAGACGCTGGGGGTGCGGATGATCTCCTTTTTTGATTCAATCAGCATGCCCGCGTCGCGGAGTTTGTGGATCGGGGCGATCGAGCGGATATGGATCGCGTCTTTGAGGCTCGCTTTTTCGAGCGGGAAGATGTCTTTGTTGAGTTTAAGGATTGCGTCCAATGCATCTCGGGCGGTGGGGGGGAGTTTGGGGAGTGGGTCGGGAAGGGGATTGATCAGGTCAAGGATTTGAATGGTGCGTTTGCCGGTCTGTTGTTTGACGGCTTTGGGGATCGCGGCGGCCATGACGAGGCCGAGGGGGCAGGCGTAGTACTTGGCGATCCACCGGCAGAGATTGAGTTGGAGCGGGGCCATGACGATGGGAGTGGTTGAGGCGAGGGCTTTGACTCTGGAGATGTCGAAGCCTTGGGCGAGTTCTTCGCCTCCGACCTCGATGACGAATCCATCGGTGGGGGTGTTGGATCGTCCAACCGGGGCTTTGATGCGTTGGCCGATTTGGATGTCTAAATCTGTTCGATAGGTGAGCCCGTCGCTGCGGTCGAGGCCCCGCTCGATGGCGACCCTGACGAAAGTGTCACCGACAGCGCCGTGATCTTCACTTTGGGAGGCGGAATGGAAGGGAAGCATGGACATTTGATTCCTACACTGTACACATTATGACCAGCACCACCGACCAAAATCGTGTCCGTCTTGCGTTGTCTACCGGGGAAGTTTTCGAAGGGTGGGGGTTTGGTGCTGCTGGGGACAGTGGTGGGGAGGTCGTTTTTAATACGGCTATGAGTGGGTATCAGGAATCGCTGACCGATCCGTCTTATACGGGGCAGATTCTGGTCCAGACGGCGTCGATGATCGGGAACACAGGGATGAACGAGCGGGATATGGAATCTCGAGCGATCCAGGTGTCGGGGATGGTGGTCCATGAGCATGTTGATCTGCACTCGAACTACCGTGCATCTGCAAGTCTTCATGAGCAGCTCATGGCTGCGGGGGTTCCTGGGATTTCTGGGGTTGATACGCGGGCCATTACGACACTCTTGAGATCTGGCGGGGCGGTCCAGGGCGTGATCAGCGGGGATTGCAACCAGACGGATGTGCAGTTGGTTCAGCGTGCACAAGAGGCTGGTTCTATGGCTGGAGCGGATTTCGCGTCTGGTGCGGGGGCGAGTACGGCTGAGTCTTGGGAGCAGCCGAGCGGTGAGTGGGGGCATTTGAGCGGCGGGTCTGATCAAAGTGGGATTCCGGTGGGAGTGATCGATTGCGGGGTTAAGGAGAACATCCTGCGGTGCTTGGTGGATGTGGGGTGTGATCCGGTGGTCCTCCCAATAACCACTTCGGCGGCGAAAATTCGTGAGATGCTTCTCGATGGGTCTATTTATGGAGTCTTTTTATCCAATGGCCCGGGTGATCCGGGGTCGCTTGCGGGGTTGATTTCCGTGGTCCGAGAACTCATTAATGACGAGGGGCTCAAGCCATATCCGATTTATGGGATTTGTCTTGGTCATCAGGTTTTGGCTCTGGCTCATGGGGCCACGACCTATAAGCTCAAGTTTGGGCACCGGGGGATTAACCATCCGATTTTGGAACGCTTGAGTGGGCAGGTGAGTATCACGAGTCAGAATCATGGGTTTGCTGTGGATGCTGATTCTTGTGAGGATACAGCCCTGATTGTGACGCATCGGCATCTCAATGATGACACTGTTGCGGGGGTGGGTCGGGAAGATCGGGCGATTGCGGGGATGCAGTATCACCCTGAGGCTTCACCGGGGCCACACGACGCTGGGGGGTTCTTTGGGCGGTTTCGGGATGCGGTAGGGCTTGCGACCACTCCGATTTAGGGTGTAGATAGGTAAAAAGGGGGGTTGGGTGGGGGATATTTAGGATTGGATATCGGGGCTTTTTCGGAAAATTCTGGTTAAATTCACCGGAAGACCTCTTGCATTCTGTGCTGGAACCTGTATATTCGATAGCGTACCACTCTGTTTGTGGTGCAGTTTGTATTAGCCGTACGATCCCCGTTGTATGCGGGGGTACCGCGCAAAGGTCATTCTGTCAGGCACCCTCTCGTGGGGTCTGTTTGAGGCCTGGGTAGAGAGAGAACCCGATTGCGGTCACGATGTGTTCGGCCTGTAGCAAGGTATATTCCTTGTTGCACGATTTTGTTCGAATCTGTGTGTCCGTTCTGGCACATGGTTCCGAGTTGTGGTCCACATTTAACTTGATAGAGGAGCTTTCCATGAAGGCGAAAAATGCACTTAGCTTGGCTCTCGCTGCTGGTATTGCCAGCACCGCAGTAGCTAACAACACCCCGACGAAGCTTGATCCAACCGCTGGCAACATCCGCCATGCTGGTCACATCTACTTCAACATCGCTACCGGCGAAAAGATCACCACCCTGATCGAAGCTGGTGACACCCAGAGCCCAGTCGTTGGCGACCCAGGTTCAGAGATCTGGATCCAGGATACTGGCCCACAGTGTCTCGATTTTGGCTACTCAACCAGCTACTTCTTCGGTCTTGATGATCCTACCGGCACCACCACCCTGGCGCTCAACGCGATCAACTTTGACTGGGGCGATATCGCTTCTGACACCGTTGTTGACTGTGTGCAGATCCACTGGATCTCCAACCACGCAGACACCGACACCGACAGCGACAGCGTTGCTGATGGTATCACAGGCTTTGCTGGCAACTGGATCTACTGGGACGGCATGCAGGGCCGCACACCACAGCTCGAGTCCATCGCACACCCAATCATCGGCTTTGGCTTCTTCAGCCTTCCAGGTGAGTTCCCGGTTGATACCGCAACACTCGCACTCTGGACTGCTGACATCGACCTCGGCGGTACCTTCGGTACTTCGCTGACCTTCGAGATCGCAGACACCGATGGCGACCTCCAGGGCGCTGCGGTTGCTTCGGACATCGCATTCCCAGTCGTCCAAGACGATGACTCGGACTCGGTTCCAGACTGGGATCCAGACGGCGACGGTCTTGCTGACTGGGGCTGGTCAGTCCAGTTCAATCAGCCTGGTACCATCGATGTTGACAACGCTGACAACGATTCCAACACCCAGACCGGTATCGACGGCAACATCCTCGCTCTCGACACCGCTGGTATCGTCTTCGGTTCGCCAACTCCAGGTCACGCTGAGTTCGATTCCGTCGGCGGCGGCTGGGACTGGGTCTCTGATGGCCCAACCGCTGGTCTTGCTGAGGACGCATTCGCTCTCGGTACCACTGGTAACCCTGACGGCACCGGCGCTCTGACGATCGTTGGTACCTTCTGGTTCGGCGGCATGGACTGCTCGGCTGGTCAGACCACTGGGTACACCCCAGCGGCTCACTTCCAGACCGTGCTTTACAGTGGTGCAGGCGATCCTGGTGTCTGTAGCCCAGCTGACCTCGCTGGTAACCCAGACGGTTCACCTGACGGTTCGTTGAACTTCTTGGATGTATCGGCATTCTTGGGTCTCTTCGGTGCTGGCGACCTCTCGGTTGACTTCGCTGGTAACCCAGACGGTTCACCAGACGGCGTGCTCAACTTCATCGATGTTTCGGCATTCTTGGCACTCTTCGCTGCTGGCGGCTGCCCATAATCGATTGATCTGAAGATTTCATCTTCTACAAACCAGAGCCCCCGGCGTTTCGACGCCGGGGGCTTCTTTAATTGAGGAAGGGACTGGCCACTGGTCACTCAGGAAAGAAAGGGATACCAGCGGTGGCACCTTGCGGTGATCTTCACTTTGGGGGGAGGGGTTAGACTTTGGCTTTGAGCCAGCCGCCTTGGAAGAATCTTGCTGCGAAGAGACCGCCTCGGATGGCCATTTCTGTGCAGAGTCCGATCCAGAGTGCGGTGAGTCCGGGTTCGATGCCGAAGGCCGATTTGAGGAGGTTTGGGTTCTCGAGAACGCCGTCTCCGAGGAAGTGGGGGAGTGGGATGTCTACGCCTGAGAGGATGTAGGCGATGGGGAGGCGGATGGCGTAGGTCGCGGTCCAGGTGAGGGCCATGACAACTTTGACATCCCCGGCTCCGCGCATCGCCGAACGGAAGACGATGCCGATGGCGAAGGGGATCTGGACGATGCCGCAGACGATGAGGAGTTGGGGGACGATCTGGGTATGGGTTGGTTGGTCGGAGAGCAGGGCGGTGATCTGATGGGGGATGAGGATGAATGCCGCGCCGATAGCGCCCATGATGATTGAGGCGATCATGGTGCACTTGAAGACTGCACGCTTTGCGAGATCGGGTCGTTTCATGCCGAGGTACTGGCCGGCGAGTGTTGCGGCGGCGATTCCCATCCCGAACCCTGGCATGAAGCTGAATGCCTCGATTCGGATGCCGATGATGTGGGCGCCGAGGAGCCCGTCTTGATCGAGTTGGAGAACGAGGAAGCCGACGAAGAGAATGATGACGAAATTGCCGATCCACAGGCCGAAGGTTTCGAGGAAGTTGGGGATGCCGAGGCGGTAGAGGCGCCAGATCGTGAGTTTGTGGAGTTTCATGCGGATCAGTTTGAGGCGGATCGACCATCGTCCCGAGCGTGCCATGTGGGTGATGTAGGCGGCTCCGACTAGGTCGCCCGAAACGGTGCCGATGGCGATGCCTGCGATTCCGAGGTTGAGTCCGAGTGGGGAGGTGAGGCCGTAGATTGTGATGCCTGAGAGTCCCCAGCTAACGAGGATATTGACGATGTTGCGGGCGATCATCGCTTTGAGCGGGGAGATTGAATCTCCTGCACCGCGGGAGCACGCGATCATACCGAAGAGGACCGAAGCAGCGGGGACCCCGAGAGCGATGATGCTCATGTAGGTGTTGAAGAACCCGGTGGCTTCGGGCGACATGTTGAGGGCGCTTGAGATGAATGGGACCAGGAGCCATATCCCGAGGCCAACGAGCACGCCGAGGATGGCTGAGAGGGTCATGGTTTGGCCGAGGATGGAGTTTGCGACCCCGAGGCGTCCTTTGCCTACCGAGCGGCTGATGAGGGCTGTGGCCCCGACCCCGAGTGCCATGATGACGAGCCCGATGAGCCACATGAAGTAGCTGGCGCCGCCGATCGCGTCGGTGGCGGCTTCGCCTTCTGAGAGCCCCGCTGATAATGCGGTATCTACAAGGCCAACAAATGAGTTGAGGAAGCTTTCGGTAACGACCGGCCATGCGAGGATCCAGATGGCTTGGTTCATGTTGAGCCCGGCGAGGCGCCCATTACGGAACTTGCCGTCGTCTGAGAGATCTGTTTGTGCGGTGGTGCTGAGGGTGACGGATGGAACGACGACCATTTCCTCTTTGCCTGGCGTGATGCCTGGTTGCTGGTTTGGTTCGTCGTGTGGTGGTTGTGGTGGGCTGGTCATGGCGGAACTTTCAACGCCAATCAAGAGCGTGTCAGATTGTAGTCGTTCTAAAGTGCTAGATGAGACTTGCTGAATGATCTGTGGCTGGTTTGGACAAAGCCCAATTTAACAGAAGATACATTATCGGGCTTTAGGTGTGTTCTTTCAGAGCGGGCAAATCAGTCGGGAGGGGTGATAATTGGGACTTGGTGTTGCCCGATTTGGATGGTAATCGATTCGCTAGGCATGAGTACTCCATCGGGCATGTTTGGAGAGGAAGCGACTTCGCCATCGAGTTGGACGGTGCTTAGCTTTGATGAGCCAGTGATGGTGAGGATTGATGCTTGGAGTCTTTGAGTTCTGGGGATTTGGAGTCTGAGTTTGTTGAGGGTGGTTTGGATTGACCAACTGAGTGTTGTTGAGCATGGTGCGGCAAGGAGATCGAATTTGGAATCTATTGGATCTGCGTTGGGGCAGGGGTTGATTGCGAGGGCGTAGGAGCGCATGTTGGCGACGACGAGATTCATGGGTGATTTGATGTTAAGGTCTTTGCCGTCGGCTTTAATTGTGAGGTGGGCGGGTCTGGGGCGGAGGGTTTCGTTGATAACCGGGCGTATGTAGTTCCGGAAGCCTCCGGAGTGGGTTCTGAGTTGTTCGAAGCGGTGAATGACGCCGGCGTCCATACCGAAGGAGCACATAACGAGGAAGGGGACAGAATCGAGGGTTGGGACATCAAAATGTGTTTGGCCCCCCTGCTCGATCCATCTGACCGCTGAGGCCGGTGCTTTGGGCATTTTGAGGTCGGTTGCGATGAGGTTTGAGGTGCCTGTGGCGAGGTGATAGAAGGGGATTTGATGCTGAATAAGTTTGGGGAGGGTGTGGTGTACGGTGCCGTCGCCACCGATGATGACTAGGCGATCTGTGGTCCAGATTTGACTATTTGGGGTTTGGTCTCGGGCATTGAGTGTGTGGATCGAATGTCCGCGAGATTTGAGCAGGCTTTCGCACTCTTTGGCGAAGAGGGAGGCTTTGTTTCGGCCTGATTTTGGGTTGACGATGATGCCGATATTCATGGGGCTGGTTTGATGATACCCCATTTGGGGATGCGACTCCCCCACTCTTTTTGACCTATGATCGGGCCACATGCAAGCAACAGTCAAAACATCACAGGATCATCAGGCGGCTTTCGTCGCGGCTCAGAAAGTCGTTGAGACCCACCATGCGTTGGCGGACTTTTTGGCTCACGGACAGACGCTGGCACAGATTGACCGGTTTGTCGGCGAGACGATTAAGGGGCTTGGCGGGGTGTCGTGCTTCTTTAAGTATCGGCCTGGGCGGATGCCTCCGTTTCCTTCTCAGGCGTGTTTGAGTGTCAACGACTGTGTGGTCCATGGGACTGCGGGGTATCTGACGCGGCCTATGGAGGCGGGTGATGTGCTGAGTATTGATATCGGGATCAAGTACCGGGGCTGGTTTGGGGATGCGGCTTGGACCTATGTGTTCGGGGAGATGTCGCCTTTGGTCAAGAAGTTGACGGATTCTGGTAAGGAGTCGCTTGCTGAGGGGATCAAAGAACTGCGTCCTGGGAACACCTATTTGGCGTGGGCCAAGCGGGTGCAGGGGATCGTTGAGGGGGAGTATGGGTTCCACTTGATTCGAGGATTGGGCGGGCACGGGTGCGGACGGAAGCTGCATTCGGCGCCTTGGATTTCGAATGTGGTTCCTTCGTATCCGGGTGAGTGGCCAGATGGGAATCTGCCTTGTGAGGCGGGGACGATTGTGGCAGTTGAGCCGATGATTGGTGTGAGTTCTGGGATGATCGAGCAGGCGGACAAGGATTGGCCGATTTTTACGGCTGACCACTCGATGTCGGTTCACTACGAGCATGATGTGTTGATAACAGACGATGGCCCTGAGATATTGACGGCGGGGCTTGAGCAGGTAACGGATGTGGTGACACGATGAACCGGATTGTTGATATCTTTAAGCGTTCGAAGGAATCGAATCAGCCTGTGCTGTTGCCGTTTGTGTGCGCGGGGTCCCCCACCGTTGACTCTTTGTTGACCATATTGCCTGCGCTTGAAGCGGGCGGGGCGTCCATTGTGGAGATCGGGTTCCCGTATTCGGATCCTGTTGCTGACGGGCCAACCATTGCTGCGGCGATGCATGAGGCTATTGAGCAGGGCATGAATCCTGAGTTGATATTTGAGCAGGTTGCTTCGGTGCGTGATCAGATTGATCTTGGGCTTGTGGCGATGATTTCTACGAGTATTGTGATTGCATTGGGAGGGCCCGAGGCGTTTTGCGAGCGGGCGAGTAAAGCGGGGTTTGATGGCTGTATATTCCCTGACTTAGTGTTGGAGGAGGCGAGGCCATATATTGAGGCCTGCAAGTCGCATGGCTTGACCTGCACAATGCTTATTTCGCCTTCGACTCCTGGGGATCGAGCGGTAGAAGTTTCGAAGGCGTCTTCTGGGTTTGTGTATCTGCTCGCGCGGGCGGGGATTACTGGTGAGCGGACTGATATTCCTGAGATCGGGGATCGGGTCCGGTATCTTCGGCAGAAATCTTCTACCCCTATTGCATGTGGGTTTGGTATCTCAAATCCTGAGCAGGTCAAAGCGGTGACCGAGTACGCTGACGGGGCGATTGTTGGGAGTGCTCTGGTGCGGCGGTTGGCCGAGGCCTATGAGCAGAAAAAAGACCCCGCCCAGGAAGCAGAGGTCTTTCTAATGGAGCTTTCTGCGGGGTCAATGTCGATGGATGATTTACTCTAAATCCGGACCAGGCTAGATGCATTGCTTATTTGTATCTATGCATTAATGGCTAGCAAGCCGATTTGCAGTTTTTAAGTGCCACTGCAATCGCTTGATCCAGATCGTTTATCAAATCACAGGAATTTTCGATCCCTACGGACAATCGAATAAGGTTATCGTCGATAGCCAGTTGCTTTCGTTGTTCTGCTGGGACGGATGCATGTGTCATAATTGCAGGATGCTCGATAAGGGATTCTACGCCTCCTAGAGATTCGGCACATGCGAAGAGTTTGGTGTTTTCGAGCATGGTGCGAGACTCATCGATCCCTCCGCGAAGGTACATCGTGATCATGCCGCCGAAGCCGGGCATTTGCTTCTTGGCGAGTTCGTGTTGTGGGTGGGATTCGAGTCCGGGGTAGATCACTTTTTCTACTCCATCATGGCTATGTAGGAACGCTGCGACCTTGGCGGCGTTCTCGCAGTGGCGTTGCATGCGGACATGGAGGGTTTTGGTTGAGCGAAGGAGTAAAAAGCATTCCATGATTCCGGGGACGGCGCCTTCGGAGAGTTGGATGAACTTGAGTTGTTCGTGCAGTGCGTCGTTATTGGTGAGCAAGGCTCCGCCGATGGAGTCGGAATGACCTCCGATGTACTTTGTTGTAGAGTGACAGACAATGTCTGCACCGAGTGCAAGCGGGGTTTGGAGATAGGGCGTCGCGAAGGTGTTGTCGACGGCGAGGATGATGTTGTTGGCTTTGGCGATGTCCCCCACTGCTTTGATATCGGTGATCTTGAGGGTCGGGTTTGTTGGGGTTTCGAGCCAGATGAGCTTTACGCGATCGTCTATGGCATTCTTGACAGCGTCGAGATCGGTCATATCAACGAGGGTTGTTTCTATACCGAGTTGTGCGAATACGCGGTGGAAGAGGCGGTTGGTGCCCCCGTAGACATCGTCTCCGAGGAGTACGCGGTCGCCAGACTTGAGGAGGTGGAGCACTGCGCCGGTGGCTGCGACTCCTGAGGAGAAGCAGAGGCCGTGCTTGGCGCCTTCTAGACTGGCGAGGTTGGCTTCGAGGGCGGCGCGGGTTGGGTTTGCGGCTCTTGAGTAGTCGTATTCGCCGATGATTTGGCCGGGGGATTTTTGGACGAAGGTTGAGGTCTGGTAGATGGGCGTCATGATCGCGCCGGTGGAGGGGTCTGGGGTTTGGCCAGCGTGGATGGCTCGGGTGCCGAACTTGTGTGAATCGTTGACATGCATAGTTGGTGTACTCCTCCCGATACAACACCGGGTATGGGTGGGTTATTCGAGGGGTTACTTCGAGTTTTTACTGAGGTGTTCGATAAGGTCGATCTGCGAGATGACTCCGAGGATTTTGTTTGCTTCATAGACCAGGGCAACTTGGTCGGCTCCGAAGACGCCGTAGAGCTCTTCTACGCGTGCCTTAGGATGGAGGAGGCCGCCGAGTGGATTGGCGATCGACTTTGCGGGTGCGTCTGTGGAGGCTGATCCAGCTTGGAGTGCACGGAGGATATCGACCTCGTGGATGATTCCGGTGGGCTTGCCTGATGAATCCGTTATGGGGACCTGGGAGATCCCGTTGGTGCTGAGGATGTTGATGACCTCCCCCACTGTTGAGGAGTCAGAGAGAGAAATGACGGTAGATTGATCGATAAGATCTTCGATGAGTCCTAGCCCCTTGTCGGGTTCTAGGAAGCCGTGCATTTTCATCCATTCGTCGGAGAGGTATTTGGTGACATATCGGGTGCCTGAATCAGGGCAGATGGCGATGACCTTTTTGTCTGGTCCCATCTGCTTTGCGATCTCGCAGGCGATGTGGACCATGCCGCCGGATGATCCGCCGCAGAAGAGGCCCTCTTCACGGACGAGGCGCCGGGCCATGGTGAAGCATTCGTAGTCGTTGACCTGGTACATCGAATCGATGACGGAGGGGTCAAATGCACGGCAGACGATGTCTTCCCCTAGCCCTTCGACTTTGTAGACATAGGGGGTGCTTGGTTCGCCGGTGTTGAAGATTGAATAGTGAACCGATCCGAGCGGGTCGACGCCGATGATTTTGGTTTTGGCACCCATTTTTTTGAAGTAGCGTCCGATGCCCGATGCGGTGCCTCCGGTGCCGGTACCGATGACAATTGCATCGACCTGTCCGCCATTGGTTTGTTCGTAGAGTTCTTTTCCAGTGGAGAGTTCGTGGGCCTCGATGTTCCACTGGGAGTGGTACTGGTCCATGTAGAAAGAGTTTGGGGTGTCCTCTGCGACTTTCTTGGCGACATTGACGTAGTGGTCTGGGGAATCGCCTGGGACATCGGTCGGGGTGATGATGACCTGGGCGCCATAGGCGCGGAGGCCATCGATTTTCTCTTGGCTCATTTTATCGGGCATGGTGAATACTGATTTGTATCCTTTGGCGGCGGCGGTCATCGCGGCACCCATGCCGGTGTTTCCCGAGGTATTCTCAACGATGGTTCCACCGGGTTTGAGGAGCCCGTCTTTCTCTGCCATCTCTATGATGTACTTGGCCATTCGGTCCTTGATTGAACCTGCGGGGTTCATGAACTCACATTTGGCGTAGACACTGGCTCCGCTTTGATCGGAAACTTTGTTGAGTCTTACCAGAGGCGTGTTGCCTATAGCTTCAAGGATGGAGTTGAAGGTCGGTGCGGAGCTGGTTTTGGACGGTGTATCTTTGGTCATGGTCATGCTCGGATTATAGGGATCGATATACATTCAGAGCCATGAAATGACTCGGCATAGTGATGGTGCTAGGATGGCTGGATCGGCCCCGTAGCTCAGCGGTTAGAGCTCGCGACTCATAATCGCTCGGTCCCCGGTTCGAATCCGGGCGGGGCTATTTCAGTTACTTTACTTCCCATGATTCATTCCCGGTGATCAACGCTTGGAGGTCTGGTTGGTCGTTCTTAGCCTTGGCTTCATCGAGCTGATTATAAAGCAGATCGTTGTAGGTTGGCTTGGTGGGGTCGGCGTGGAGGATGCCCATGGGTTCTGGGAACTCTGGGTAGGACATCTGGGCGTACATATTGGCGAGGAACATGTCGGTTTCGTCGTGGACGATGAGGTCGGCTTCGGTGACACCGTCCTTGCCGATGGTGACGACTTCGGGGTGCCCGTTATTGAAACGGATTCCCTTCTCGCGATCGGCGCCGAAGATAAGCGGCTTGCCGTGCTCGACTTTGATCGTGCTCTCGTGCATTGTGTCTTTTTGTGATGCGTAAAACCATGCTTTGTGATTAAAGATGTTGCAGTCTTGGTAGACCTCGATAAAGGCGGTGCCTTTGTGGGCGACGCCTCGTTTGTAGATGGTGTCCATGCCCTTAATATCCACATCCAGGCTGCGGGCGATAAATGTACACCCTGTCGCTACTGCGATAGCGATGGGGTTAATCGGGTAGTCGATTGATCCGGCCGGGGAGGTTGGCGAGATCTTACCGGTCTCGCTTGTTGGAGAGTACTGCCCTTTGGTAAGGCCGTAGATTTTGTTATTGAGGAGCATGATGGTGATGTCCACATTGCGCCGCATGGTGTGGATGGTGTGGTTGCCGCCGATGGAGAGGAGGTCTCCGTCGCCTGAGACTACGGTGACTTGTAATTCGGGATTGGCGCACTTGACTCCTGTTGCAATCGCGAGGGCGCGCCCGTGGATGGAGTGCATGCCGTATGTGTCTACATAATATGGGAACCGTGCTGCGCATCCGATGCCGGAAACGAAGACGAAGTTTTCTTTCTTTGTTCCCATGCCGGGCAGGGCTTTGCGGACAGCTGCCAGTGCTGCGTAGTCACCACAGCCGGGGCACCAGCGGACATCTTGGTCGGTGGTAAAGTCTTTCGGGGTGTAGACGGGCAGGTTTGTGTCTTTTGTTTCGATAGTGCTCATGACTCGATCACCTCCGTGATCCGCTCGGCTAGGGTTTCAACCTTGAACGGCTGGCCTTTGACGATGTTGATTCCGACGGTTTCAATAACATACTTAGATCGGATCAGCATGCTGAGTTGTCCGAGGTTGATTTCTGGGATGACAATTTTCTTGAATGACCGGAGGACCTCTTCGGTGTTCGATGGGAATGGGTTGAGGTATTGGAGGTGGGTCGAGCTGACCTTGTGGCCGCTTGCCCGGACTTGTTGGATAGCGGTGGTGATTGAGCCGTAGGTGCCTCCCCATCCTAGGACGAGGACATCTCCCGAGGGGTCGCCATCGACTTGGAGCAGCGGGATGGACTGGGCAACCCGCTCAATCTTCTCGGCCCGCAATCGCACCATCATGTCATGGTTGTCTGGGTCGTATGAGACATTCCCAGATTCGGCTTCTTTTTCAAGGCTTCCGACACGGTGTTCCAGTCCGGGTGTTCCTGGGATTGCCCACGGGCGGGAGAGTGTTTCTGGATCGCGTGCATAGGGCATGAACCCGTTCTCGCCTGCATCCGCCTCCGTAGGGTGTGTGATGTGGATCTCGGGGATTGTGCTGATATCAGGTACCTTCCAAGGCTCGGCACCATTGGCGATGTAGCCGTCGGAGAGGTAGATTACTGGTGTCATGTATTTCGCTGATAATCGCACGGCTTCAATTGCCATGTTGAAACAGTCCGACGGGCTCCTTGGTGCGAGCACAATCACCGGGCTTTCGCAGTGGCGGCCGTACATCGCTTGGAGGAGGTCGGCTTGCTCTGTTTTGGTAGGGAGTCCGGTCGCGGGACCTGCACGCTGTACATTGACGACGACCAATGGGAGTTCGAGCATCAAAGCAAGGCCGAGTGCTTCGCCTTTGAGTGCGAGCCCGGGTCCTGAGGTTCCGGTGACTCCGATATCGCCCGCGAAGCTTGCTCCGATGGCAGTGCAGACTGCGGCTATTTCATCTTCAGATTGGATTGTTTTGATATTGAATCTTTTGAGGTGGGATAAGCCGTGGATCACATTTGATGCGGGGGTGATCGGGTAGCTCGCGTAGACGATCGGCTTGCTAGCTTTTTGAGACGCGGTGACGAGCCCGAGGACGGTGGCTTCGTTGCCGCTGATTTGGCGGTAGGTTCCTGGCTCTTGTTTGGCTGGCGGGACACGGTAGCGAGAGGGGAAGACTTCCGCGGTTTCGCCGAAGTAGTACCCGGCTTGGAGGGCTTGGATGTTGATCTTGGCGACCTCTGGGAGGCCTTTCTTTTCTGCAAATTTTTTGGTCAGGTATTCTTTGGTTTGTTCGATGGGTCGTTCGTAGAGCCAATAGACGATGCCGAGGGCGAACATGTTTCGGCAGCGGTTGACATCCTTGGCGCCCATTCCGGAATCAGCGAGGGACTCCTTGGTGAGGCGGGACATGGGAACTTTGACGAGGTTGTATTTGTTGGCGATCTCTTCGTCGTCGAGCGGGTTGTAACCATCGAGGTACCCGCACTTAGCGAGATTACCTTTGGTGAACTCGTCTTCATTGACGATAACGATCCCGCCTGGTTCTACATCGACAAGGTTCACCTTCAGCCCGGCGGGATTCATCGCAACCATCGCGTTAACGCGGTCGCCTGGGGTGAAGATGCTTTCGCTTGAGAAGTGGACCTGGAATCCTGAGACGCCGAAGGTTGTGCCCTTGGGGGCACGGATCTCGGCAGGGAAGTCTGGGAAAGTTGCGAAGTCGTTCCCGAACAGGGCGGAGGTGTCGGTGAACTGTCCGCCGGTGAGTTGCATGCCGTCTCCGGAGTCGCCGCAGAAGCGGATGACGACGGAGTCGAGTTTTTGGGACGGGGTATCGACTGATTGATCGGTTGGCATTTGGAGCCTCACCCTCTCGGGGTTTGATCTATTGAAGACCGGCTCCGGCGGAGCCGAGACGAATGGACATTTTAGGCGTGAGTGATCCTGAAATGTACTGGTTGACCGGATTTGAGACGGTCAAATATAAAGCGAATTAAACAACTTTTGCGGTCTTTGTCGATGAGTGTCGTAGGACTCGCAATAGACATCACTATCCACTATAGTGTCATCACAGAACTCAACTCCAACACCGAAAGAAATATATGCGGATTGGAATACCAAAGGAAATTCATCCCGGCGAGCGCCGGGTCGCAGGCACACCAAAGACTGTTAAAAAACTCATTGAGATGGGCTTTGAGGTCGTTGTTGAAGAAGGCGCGGGTGTCGCAGCCGAGCATTATGACGACATGTTTGCACAGGCGGGGGCATCGCTTACCGCTGATACCAAGTCGGTCTGGGGCGATTCGGATATTGTGTTGAAGGTTCACTCTCCGCAGATGCATTCAACGCTGGGTGTGCATGAAGCAGATTTGATCAAAGAGGGCGGATGTCTCATCGGGTTCATCTGGCCTGCTCAGAATCAAGATATCCTTGACAAACTCAATGCCCGAAACGCTTCAGTGCTTGCGATGGACTGTGTTCCCCGTATTTCGCGAGCTCAGAAGGTTGATGCCCTGAGTGCCATGGCCAATGCTGCGGGGTATCGAGCGGTCATCGAAGCTGTGAATGTCTATCCACGCTTCCTGACGGGTCAGAGCACGGCGGCCGGTGGGATTAAGCCCGCCAAGGTGCTTGTGATCGGGGCTGGTGTTGCGGGTCTGGCGGCAATTGGTGCTGCTAAATCTCTTGGCGCAATCGTTCGAGCCTTTGATACCCGGCTCGAAGTCGGCGACCAGGTCCGCTCGATGGGGGCCGAGTTCCTCGAACTTGATTTTAAAGAAGATGGCACGGGCGATGGCGGCTACGCCAAGATCATGTCCAAAGAGTTTATTGATGCTGAGATGAAGCTTTTCGCTCAGCAGGCGATGGAAGTCGACATCATAATCACCACTGCGCTTATTCCAGGTAAACCCGCCCCATTGCTGATCACCGCGGGTATGGTCGAGTCCATGCGTGAAGGCGGCGTGATTGTTGATCTTGCAGCTCAGCAGGGTGGTAACTGTGCGTTGACCAAGGCCGATGAGCTTGTGATCCATAAGGGCGTACGGGTCGTTGGGTATACAGATCTTCCAAGCCGAATGGCGATACAGACGAGTTGGCTCTACGCATCGACTCTTGTCAACATGCTCGACGAGATGGGCGGCGATGAGAACTTCGCGATCGATTTGGAAAACGATATCGTTCGTGGCTCACTTGTTTGCCATGCTGGTCAGACGACTTGGCCGCCGCCGCAGCAAAAACAGGTTCAGGCCCCGGTTGTCTCACCGGATCAGCCGAGCATGGACACTGCTACTCCTGTTGTACAGGACCACAAGCAAAAAACCAGATTCGGTAGTATCGCGGTGATGATTCTTGTTGCCGTTGCTTTGCTTGCACTCGGCAGAGTTGCTCCGAGCGAGTTTTTGAGTCACTTTACGGTCTTTGTGCTTGCGTGCTTTGTTGGCTGGCAGGTAGTTTGGAATGTGACTCCTGCTCTGCACACGCCGTTGATGAGTGTTACCAACGCTATTAGTGGGATTATCCTCATCGGTGGCATGCTCCATCTCGGGACACAGGCCGGTGCTGGTACATCTTCTGACACGATCGCGCTCATTCTTGGTGCAGCCGCGGTGTTCTTGGCGGCGATTAACATCTCGGGCGGATTCCTCGTGACACGCCGGATGCTTTCTATGTTCCACAAGTAGTTCATACCGTAGTTTTTCATTTCTATTTCACATCAAAACCACATAGGTCCACGATGCAAGACACCATATCCACCATGCCCGAGAACGCGGTCATCGCGACTGAGCACGCTTCGTCTATCAGTGGGGTCGCCACTGTCGCCTACATCATCGCCGCGGCGTTGTTCATACTGAGTTTGTCTGGGCTCGGGCATCCGGAAACTTCCAGAAGAGGGAACGCGTATGGGATTGCGGGCATGCTCATTGCTCTGATAGCTACCGCGTTGTTGCTCAGCGTTTCAGGTTTTATGATCTTCTTGATCGCCTTGGTTCCCGCCGCGGTCATTGGTGCGGTGCTGGCATCGAGAGTCCAGATGACCAGCATGCCTCAGCTTGTTGCGATGCTACACAGCTTTGTTGGTGCAGCGGCTGTGCTAGTCGGATTTGCAACTCTCCGGGAGCATGCCCCGCTCTCCGGCAGTGCATTACTCATTCACAATATTGAGATCTACATCGGTGTGTGTATCGGTTCGATTACATTTACAGGTTCGATCATCGCCTACGCCAAGCTTGATGGGAAGATCGGTGGGAAGCCGCTCATCCTCCCCGCCAGGCACATACTTAACATCATCGTCCTTCTTATCACCGTGGTGATGGGGTATATGTTTGCCCAGGCTGTGGGTGATCACGACATGACGAAAGCAATGTGGATCCTCGGCATTGCGACTGCAATCACGGGGCTCTTTGGGGTTCACATGGTGATGGCCATCGGCGGCGCGGATATGCCTGTTGTGGTTTCAATGCTGAACAGTTATTCGGGCTGGGCCGCGGCTGCCGCTGGGTTTATGCTCTCCAATGATTTGCTGATCATTACCGGTGCTCTCGTTGGTTCCAGTGGTGCGATCCTGAGTTACATCATGTGCAAGGGTATGAACCGTTCCTTCTTTAGTGTGATCATGGGCGGCTTCGGGGCCGCCGAGGGCACTGCGGTTGCGGTTGAGGGTGAGCATACTGAGATCAAGGTCGATGGGACTGTTGAACTTATTCGTGATGCGAAGAGCATTGTGATTGTGCCCGGCTACGGGATGGCCGTCGCTCAGGCGCAGCACACGCTCTCTGAAATCACCAAAGAACTCGAAGCGGCAGGTATCAAGATACGCTTTGCGATCCATCCGATCGCGGGCCGGCTCCCGGGGCATATGAATGTGCTGCTTGCTGAGGCCAATATTTCTTATGATCTTGTTCTAGAAATGGACGAAATCAACGAGGACTTCCCTGAGACTGATCTTGTTCTTGTCATCGGTGCAAATGACATTGTGAACCCCAGCGCCCTCGACGATCCAGGCAGCCCGATCGCTGGGATGCCTGTCCTCGAGGTATGGATGGCGAAGGATGTCATCGTCATGAAACGCTCAATGGCGAGTGGTTATGCGGGGATCGGTAACCCGCTCTTTGTCAAAGAGAACACCAAGATGCTCTTTGGTGATGCCAAGAAGAATGTTGATGCGATCCTGACAGCGTACCGGGTCGGATAATCAAGAATGACTATGGGCATCCGATGCCATACAGGATGAGGAACGCGGAGACATCTAAGAAGTTCAGGCTTTCATCGTCGTTTAGATCCGCTTGGAGGTCTTGTGCTGCGAAGAGGCTCAGGAATGTTGAGACATCGATGAAGTTGAGCACCCCGTCTTTGAAGAAGTCCGCCGTGCATGGAGCATTGGGTAGATCTGTTTCCGTGACTAGACCGTCATAGTTGAGATCGTAATAGTGGAACTTCAGGCCAAAGTCGATGATGGCCACTTCGCCGTTGACAATATTGTCAGCATCCAGTGCCCCGCCATCGTTGTCGTATACATAGTCCTGTAGCGTTTGAGCATCAAGAGCGTTGTTGAGTTCATCTAGATTGAGATCGGCGTGGATTTCGTCAAACCCGGTGTCTGTCCACACATAGAACGATGCTGGCTGGGGAGTTGTAGGGGCGGTTCCGATGAGTGCCGTGACATCCCAGCTTGAGGGTTCACGGAAATCGTCGTAGTGTTCATCTTGCCAATCGCTTGTCAGGACTCTGAGGGCATTTTCGGTATCGCCCGAACCAACGATAGTGTTTGCCCCGAAAATCAGATCGTCGAGCGCTTCTTCGATAGAAGTGTGGTTCCAGAGGCTTGAGTCTATGGGCTGTTCTGGTTGGCCGGCTTGGAGTGCGGCGCCTGCGTTGGTGATCGGAAAAACCAGCGTAATGGTTGTTGTATCGAGGATTGGATCGTGATCAAACTGGAGTGCTGTGATCGGGTCAAACATCCCGAAGCTCGAAGGGCCAAACAGGCCGCTCTGGGATTCGAATGATTCGAATCGTTCGAAGAAGGGCCCCTCAACCACCCATGTTTCTCCCCAGTCAAAGATAGAATCGGAGTTGCCATTCTGGGAGACGATTGTTGGAGAAAAACACCCGCACAGAATGAGTGAAAGCTCGGCGCCTGAGCGTTCGAACTCTGGTTCAGAGAAGAAATCGGTGTCTAGATCGGTCCCGTTCTGCGCCATGCGTTCAGAGATTGAACTCTCGGGGCTGAGTCCGAAGCGTGCGACATTTGCGAGGTAGCGATTGATCGCAATCGGCATGAGTTCGCCGCCTGAGTTCTTCTGATCGTCGATATCAATTTCAATGAATCCTGTGATGGGACGGTCGCCGAACAGGTACGGATTGTATGGGAATCCGCTGAGCCCTATTGGTCCCGGAGGGCTTACAAGGCCGTCAATCACAACCTGAACTCTTACGAAATCGGCATCCCCTTGGATGATGTTGCCGGTATAAAGATCGCTCGTGGGTGCATTGGGCAGCCAGCCTTCTAGGGAAACCGAAAGCAGGTCAATGGGGACGAAGCCGGCGGGGAGTGTCGCGTTGTTGTCGAGATCTGTGCGTCGGATGACGGCGTCATTTTGGGCATCGATCCAGATTCCGGACTTAGAGCCTGCGGCGAATGTGATGGTGGTGGAGATGCTCACGAGTGTAAGAATGGAAGGGATATATTTCATGATTGGCCAATCCTTGGATCGGCTGTAATGATCCCGTACCGTTCTACGCGATACCGGAAGCTTGATCGTTGCATACCGATCAGCTTGGCCGCCTTTGAAACATTCCCGTTTGCGTGTTCCAGTGCTTGGATCATCAGTTCCCGCTCTACAGCTGAGGCTGTGTGGGTGCCTGAATCAAACTCGAACATGAGCTCGTGGTTGACTTCTGCTGACCTTGTGCTTGAGGATGCGGTTGAAGTGTTGATCGCCAAATCTGCGCCGCTAATTTCATTATTTGCAGAGAGCATCGCAGCACGCTGAATGGAGTTGAACAACTCGCGTACATTCCCTGGCCATGAGTGATTCCGGATTATTGATTGGGCTTCCTTGGTCAGTTCCGCTGGGTCCATCCCGTATTCGATACGGAGTTGATCCAGCATTGACTGGGCGATGAGCACCGAGTCATCACCGCGATGACGGAGGGGGGGAAGGGTGATGGCGAATGCATTGATTCTAAAGAGGAGGTCCTCTCTGAATGTGCCTTCTTTGACCATAGCCTCGAGATTTTTATTGGTTGCCGCGAGGACACGCATGCGGACCGGGCGTTCTTTGGTGGCTCCGACTTTACGGATGAGCCCGTGCTCGATCACCGAGAGCAGCTTTGCTTGGAGGGGGAGGTCAAGGTCACCGATTTCATCAAGGAAGATTGTGCCGCCATCTGCCATTTCGAAGAGGCCTTCGCGTGTGCTCTTTGCATCAGTAAAGGCTCCTTTTTCGTGGCCGAAGAGTTCGGACTCGATGAGGGAGGCGGGGAGTGCGGTGCAGTTGACATGAACAAACGGCAGATTGTGTTCGGGGCTGGAATCATGGATGTGTCTTGCGGCAACACCCTTGCCGGAACCAGTTTCACCGGTGATGAGGATGGTTGTGAGAGCACCGCCGGTGGACTCGTTGAGGTCTTGCGATCGGTTCATGACCGGGATCTGTGCGACGCGTTCTGCCAGCTTGATGGCGTCTAGCCACGCCTTTGAGTTCCCCAATGGGCTGCGGGCCACCCGGGCGGATTGATCAAGGTGCTGATACAGGCGGAGTCTGCGGGTATCGGTTTGTTGCTTAATAACACGGTCTGTGATTATGAGCAGTTCTTGGAGTCTGATGGGTTTGGCTAGATAATCGTCGGCGCCGAGCTTCATTGCCTTGACGGCATCGTCAACGGTTGCGAAAGCCGTCATCATGATGATCCCGCCGATATAGCCAGATTCACGAATCTCTTGGATGTAGTCGATTCCAGACTCGGATCCGAGATTGACATCCGAAAGGATAAGATCGAAGTGAGATGCGTTGAATGCGACCCGTGCCGCTTCGATCGAGTTCACAGCGCTCACCGTGTGATCGTTTTTGCAGAGCGCACGGTTGACGGTCAGCCGTAGGTTCTCGTCGTCTTCGATGAGCAGAATATTGGCCACTAGCGTCCTTGTCTGGCCTGGTTTGGCCAGCTTATGGGTAGGCCTGTTTCATTGGGGCCACCGGTATTGTGAGTGTAAAGGCACATCCAGACTGCTGAGCGTCCTTTACAGGGGATTTTAGGTCAATCAGCCCATGATGCTGATGTATGACCCTCTGACACATTGCAAGTCCTATGCCGGTTCCTGATTGGCGTGTAGTGAAGTATGGGCGAAAGATGGTGCGATGCAAGTCTTGGGGGATCATCGGGCCCTCATTTGCGATCAGAAGGGTCCAATATTCGCCTTGGTTATCGGTTGCTTTGTCGAGGGTGATCGAAACGGGCGTTGAGTCTGGTGCGTATTCGATTGCATTGCTCAGGATTGCCGTGATCGCATGCTCGAGATGGTGGGCGTCGCCGATGGCCGAGAGGGGAGGATCGATGGTGTTTAACTCGAGTTTAATCCCTGTGGATTCAGCGGCACTTTGATGGGCTTCGATTACCTGGTGCACCAGATCGATGGGAGAATACGCATTGAGATGTAACTCCAGCGGAGTCGAGGTTCTGAGCATTTCTTTGAGCCAGAGTTCGAAACGATCTACGGTTTGAACAATCCGTGACTGTAGGTCTCGTAGATCCGAATCAGGCCCCAGCTCGTCGAGGGTCGTTTCTGAGAGTGCCCGGATGCCCGCGAGCGGGGTTCGTAGATTGTGTACTGTTCTCTGGGCCATCTCGCCCATCGCGGCGAGTCGTTCTTGCTCGATCTTTTGCTCTTGCATTTCTTGGATGAGTATGCCCATCCTGTTGAACTCGTCGCTAAGCTGGCCGAGTTCGTCATTGGTTTGGACATCAATTGGTTGGCCGAAGTCCCCTTGTGCCATCCGGTGTGCTCCTGCTCTGAGTTGTTCGATTGGCGAGAACACCCAGCGGCGTATGAATAAAACCATGAGTAGGCCGATGGCGAGTGCGCCGATCAGTGTTACCAAAATGATCGAGTACATGCGGGTCTTGAGGCTGTCGCCAAAGTTTGCGGCAAGCTGGGCGTCGTCGAGTATTCGTCCTTCGATTCTCTCGATCAGCTCGTGGCGTGTGTCGATGAGCTGGATAAGTCTTTGGCCATCTTCAAGGCTGAGCGAGTCTGCCCAGCGTTCGTTTGCATGATTGATCAGGACTGTGCGGGCACGCATGTTTTCAATAGTAGTGATCCCCGACCTCAGCATGACACTCGGGAGCGACTCGAGCTCGTCAAGCATGGCGAGGGTTTGGGACTCGGTCAATGAGATGCTTGAGATGGTGTCAGAAATGATTGAAGTTTGTTGAGCGGATGATTTCGATTGGATGTCTAAAAGTGCCTGTGAAAGCAGGTCGATCTCGCTTTCTCCTGCTCTTTTGATGTGGTGGAGCCGTTGCATAACGGCCTCCATTGATCGCAATGGAAGCGACAGCTCAGCCTCTAGGAATCGGATGCTCCAGATACTCAGGAGTACATTGGCGGCCAGTGTAGATACCAACAACGCCAGCACGATGGAGAGCTTTGATCTCAGTCTCATTGTCTAGTGTCTTGGCTGGTAGTCCCAGCGCCATTCGGGTTCTTGTGATGGTGCTTCAGAGGCCTTTACATGCCCGTCTATAAAGGCGACATTCGCACGGCCACTGTGGCGTTTGCCTGGGAACCAGAATCTGTCTTGGGCGTATGGTCCTTGTGAGTCGAGCGATGGGGCGGTGTAGATCGCGGGGACACCAAGCTCGAATGCACGCTGCCCATCGACATCTATAAGGAGTGGGACATCTGAGCGTTGCATGATGGATGGGTTGAGGGTGACAGCGACTGATCGTGGCCGGCCTCGGGAGTCTATGATCTCGGCCCTGTTTAGCCTGCTGTTAAATCCAAACGAGATGCTTTGCGGCGGACCAACTGCTCCATCGCTGCACGAGACATTGCTCCTTAAAGTCACTGGAAGGCGCACACTCGGGCATCGCATGGGGTCGTTCCCATCCGAGTCCGGTGTTTCATGGGCTGATAAATCGTTTCCCCAACGCCAGAACTCATCAACGCCGTACTGGCTTTCTTGGAATGTTTCGATTCGGAAGTTTCGTCTGCCTTCGTCATCGCCGCGGTCGCCATGGAGTTGATCGTCGGCGAAGAGTTGGAAATCAAACGCGACAGTTCTTTGTGCCATTTGGCATTTGAACTCGCGTGCGCGTTCGATTGAACTCGAGAGCATTGGGGCCAATATGCTGATTAAAATTGCAATGACAGCCGTCACTGCAATCATTTCAATCAAAGTAAATGCAGGGAGTGCCTTTGTTCGATCAGGGTTTGTGTCCGGATCTATCACGATTTCAGTCTAGCAGAATAAAATCAATAGTGAACACTAATATAGCAATTCTGGGAAACGGGAGTGAAAATAGCAGAAGCAGCGACGAAATGGCTGGCCTACAAGTTATCCCCAGTTCCTGAATCTCCACTCCATGTGTGGCTCGCTCATCTGAAGATTGAGAGATATGTGGATCGGGGGGCTATTGATCGATTTGTGGTGTTTGTGGATCGGTGTCAGCAGATACAGGGGGCGATGTCCTGCTGTACTCCTTTGGTTTGTGGCATGCTGGGGCACAGAAGCCGCCGTTCGTGCGTTCTTCGAAGTTGAGATCCAACATCCATCCGCTTGCGCCGAATGGAACAGATTCGCGAATATGCGAAGGGCGTTGTGATGCATGGACCTCATGGCAGGCTCTGCATGTGCGGCCTTTTTCTCTGTTGACATGGAGCCAGTGGAGGTTCTGATTGCCTTGGCGGAATTTTGTTAATCCAGTGCCTTGCTCTGCTTCCACCAAGTCGGGCTGATGGCAGGTAAAGCAGAGTTGGAATTGTGCCAGGTCGAATGGCGCATAGAACTCTGGGGGGTAGGCCTGGTGAAGAAGATTGCTCTCATGGCTGGAATGGGGATGGTGGCACATCGTGCATGAGCCTTCGCGGATCGGGCCGTGGTGATTGGGGTTATCCTTAAGGAATGATTTCATGTCAGTCAGAGTTCGACCATCGGCGGTGGTCATTGGCTTATTGTGGCAACTCAAGCATAAATCAGGTTGTGTATATTTTTGGAGTTTGGGGAGAGTGGAGAAGTGCGGGTTGTGGCAGGTTGTGCAGCCGCTTTGATCTCTTACGGGTGCATGGATGATCGTTGCGGAGTCCATTTCTTCTTTGAGCCAGTCATGGCACTCAAGGCATAAATTCGGAACGGATTGTTCGAGTTGAAACTTTTGATCTGATGCGTGGGGGTCGTGGCATGCGATGCAGCCGTCTTCAATTGGTTTGTGGAGGTTTCGTTTTTCCATTGGGGATGGTTCGAGTTCTTCGTGGCAGTTGAGGCAGAGCGTGTCGGGGCGATCACTGAGCAGGCCTTTGAATGAGCTTGAATGTGATTCATGGCAGACAATGCAGGCCCCCACCGCTACCGGGCCGTGGATGAAATCGTATTTTGAGTAATCCTCGGTGTGGCAATCCAAGCAAAGGTCCTTTGCGGGATCTTTGCGGAGCATGGTTACGTGATCTGAGCCATGAGGATCATGACAGTTCAAGCATTCTTCGTCCGCGACGGGTTTGTGGATGATTCGATCAAGGTGAGTGAGCGTGTGGCAGTCTTGACAGAGCTTGTTGCCTGGTTTGGACAGCACAAAGAGGTGGTCCTCGCGTGAGGCATATTCATGGCATTCCAGGCACTTTGATTCCGCGGCTGGGGTGTGTGTGACTTTCTGATTCACAATTTGGGAGTGGCAGCCGCTGGTGATGCAGGAGTGCACAGTTGTTGTGGGTTTGGTGCCTGGCTGAAGGTTGGCGGCTTGGGTATGGGGCATGCACGCAGTCATCAGTACCACTATGACCGTAGAAAGTCGTTGTGGGTCGATTGGTGAGCTTGATCTAGAGAGTTCTCGCACAGCTAGTCCTCGCAATCATGGCCTTGCAGAGATGGGCATACAGCAAAGACCAACACAATGCGTGCCAGTTCACTTTGTCGTGATGAGCTTGCTGATGGGGATTATGAGGGCATATTCTCGTATTGAAGAGCGGATTGGCGAGTGTGGTCTCAAAGCTAGCACGAACAGGTGGCTACGGGAAGAATGATCGAGACCACTGTCCCCCTGCTTTCTTCGCTTGAGACTTCAACTCGGCCTCCATTGTGCTGAACGAGGTTGTAGCTGATCGAGAGCCCGAGGCCGGTGCCTTTGCCTGTGGGCTTGGTGGTGAAGAACGGCTCGAATATATGATCGAGGTCTGATGCTCTTATCCCGGTGCCGTTGTCTTGGATCATGATCTGGCATTCGTTCATGTCTGTGCACATAGATGAGACGATAACAGAATGGTCTGTGTCGTCTTTGGCGGCGTCCAGGGCGTTCAAAATGAGATTGATGAGTACTTGCTGGATTGCATGGGGGTTGACATTCACATGGCAGCAAGGTCGGGCCAGTTGGTTCTGGATAGAAACCTGCTGATGGCGGCGATCGAACTGGATGAGCTTGATTGCTGATTCGACCAACTTATCAACCGAGATGGTCTGGCGGTCGGATTCCAATGGGTGAGCGAAGTCCTTGAGTAAACCGACTATCTGGGTGATCCTTGCTACCTGTTCTCTCAGATGGCCGGGGGTTTCTGGTGATTGCAATCTTGAAGGGTTGCGTTCGACGAGTTGAACCAGCCCGTCCATATTGGCCAGAGGATTGGCGATTTCGTGGGCTACCCCTGCCGCCATTCTGCCTACAGCGGCCATTTTTTCGTTTTGGATAAGTTGAGATTGGTGATTCTCTAGTTCTAGGTTGAGCTTTCTGAGTTGCGCTTCATTGCGTTCTCGTTCTGAAATATCACGGACTATCGCGGTAGTTGTGTTACTCGGCCCGGCTTTGAGTTTACTCACTGAGATTTCAATCGGGAACTGCGAGCCGTCCTGGCGTAGCCCAAAACCTGGGGATACATTGGGGGAAAGCGATGCTGCGTGTGTGCCCCCGTTTCGTATGGTGATGCCGGGGAGATCTGATGGGGAAATGATTTGATCGATTCTTTGGTTGGCCAGCTGCGCGGAGGAATATCCGAACATCTCAGTAGCGGCCGGGTTGGCCAGTTCGATCAAGCCGTTTTTGTCAATGGTTAAAACAGCATCAGCGGCGGCGGTGAGCACCGCTCGAGTGCGTTCATGATTGGATCGGGCATTTTTGGTGATGTGGGTTGTGAAATAGATGGCTAGAAACAGTGTTGCGATCCAACCTACTGATGCGATGATCGCGATTGGTGTTTCAGGCCATTGGTTACTGAGTTCGAGCGAGATGGCCATCATGGTTATGGCGAGGGCCCATGCGATGTAGGGGGCATACCAAGGTGTCTGGAGCAAGAGGCTCACAAAGATCATATGTAGGATAAAGAGACCGATCAGGGGGCTGAAGATGCCATCGGTGAAGGTGGTGATTAGGGATAGGCAGCCTAAATCAAGTGTGATTTGAGCCCAAGCGATAGCCCTTTGGGGCTTTGGGAACTGGAGCCAGTGTGGGGATTTCAAGAAGATTGCCCAGAAGACGGTGTTGTAGAAGAGGATAAAGAATCCGACCAGCAGGATCTCTGCATTCTTAATCGACCAATCGACCCAGAGCATACTTAGAAATGCGCCAGCCAGAGTTGCTGCTCCAGCAAGCCATCGTTGCCTGACGAACCAACGGAGTTCGCTGAGGAGTGGTGCGTTCGGGTCCTGAATCATGGTGCGGCGGCCTCGTCGGGCAGATCTGATTCAACATGTGGCGGCGGTGATAGCGGTGGTGTTCGTTGGGTTGAGAGTTTCAGGTCAAGCATCTGTACCCCTTCGGTGTAATCAGTGAGTACAACTCTACGGACCTGGGAGAGAGAAGTGACTGTGTTGTTCATCTGGTGAAGTGTATCATGGATCAGCTTGAGTTGCTTGCCGCTTGCATGGTCATAGTCGGGAGAGTTGGCGACCATTCTGAGCTGGAGTTCGATGATTGCGATTGCGTTGTTAAGTTCGTGATTCAGCGTTCGGGCGACTTGCTGGAGCGTTTCGAGCTTTCTTTGCTCGTTGGATTCAAGGTTCATGGCAAGGTGATTAAAGGCTTCAGCGAGCTCTGCAAACTCGCCGTTCTGGCCGGTGTCTACGCGGTAGTGATACTCCTCGCGTGCGAGATGTCGGCTCGCTTCTACAAGGCTGTCCACAGGTTTGAGAACAGAAGATGCGGTTTTCATGAGAATGATTATGAATGCATTTATGAGCACAACAAAGACAGCCGCCAGAGAGATAGCGAACATTCGGAACACAGCGGCGTGATCTTGTTGTTCGGCTCTCATGTTTGCAAAGGCAAAGTCTGTGTGATTTAGGATCGATTGCCGCATTAGATTTGTAGAAGCAAGAGCGGCACCAGCGTGAGATGCCTTGGAATTCGCAGAGGCTGCGATAACGGAGTCTAGGCTCCTGTCAAGATTGCTCCATGCACTAGTCAGGTGAATGATCTTGGCATGGGTGATTTTCTTCGAGGAGTAGTCGCTTCTGAGCTTTTCGATTTCGATTTTCATAGAGAGTCTTGAGTTGTTTAACAGGTCTGTGTCAAGCGTGGATGATTGGGACCACCTGAGGAGCTCGGCCTCGATGGTTGCGAGAGATTTACCTAGGCTGCTCGATACTGTCGCGTCTGTGATTGTTGTATTATTGATGTGTTCAAGATCACCGAGGGCCTTCTGCATGAGGAGGACTGATGACAAAGCTGTACCGAGCATTAGGAGGGTCAGAAGGGCGAGTGTCATGAGGAGTTTGCGTCTGAGCATTAAAAACCTTTACATGCTCAATATTGAGCAAGTTCCGTACCAGAGTAGCTCTGGCAAGAGGCAGAAATGCTTGTGATTGAGAGCGGAATCGACTATCGACGGCTGGAGAGAGCGGATGTTTCTCAAACCTGAGAACAACAGCATTTAGTTACTCAGAGTTGCGGCTGATTATGTCGGTTTCTTCAAGATTCTTTGGGATATCGAGCTCCTCACACTTCCGGTAGAGACTAGAGATCCCGATCCCGAGTTGTTTGGCGGCGAGAGATTTGTCATATCGGTGTCGGCGGAGGCTGTAGATGATGTGCTGGCGTTCGAACTGGTGTATCGATTCGCGGAGGTCTTCCTCGGAATCGTCATCCATAAAGTCTACCGCAAACGGCAGATCTTCTATACAGATGTCCCGTCCTTCTGCGAAGATGATGGCACGCTCGATGACATTCTCCAGCTCTCGGATATTGCCCTTCCACGGGTGGGTGAGCAATGCCCTGATGGCGCCATTTGTAATCCCTGTGACCTGTTTGTTCATTTGCTTTGAATAGAGGTCTATGAAGTGGTGAACGAGGATGGGGATATCTGCCTTGCGAGCAGATAGAGGTGGGATCTGGAGTTTGACGACATCGAGTCTGTAAAGCAGGTCCTCTCGGAAGTCGCCCGATTCGACCATGCTATCGAGATCACGATTTGATGCGGCGATGACCCGGACATCAATGGGTCGAGAGCGGGTATCGCCGACCGGAACAACTACGCGTTCTTCGAGTACACGAAGAAGTGCGCTCTGGGCGCTCTTTGGTAGCGACGAGATTTCGTCCAAAAATACTGTTCCGCCATTGGCACTCTCGAAGAATCCGACACGGTCCTTGATTGCTCCAGTAAACGCGCCCTTGCAATGGCCGAAGAGCTCAGATTCCATGAGTGATTCAGGGATTGCACCGCAGTTGACCGCAATAAATGGCTTGTTGCGTGTGATCCCGTTAAAATGGATCGCTTTGGCAAAGAGTTCTTTGCCTGTTCCCGAGGCCCCGAAGATCAGTACGCTGCTCTTTACTGTGGAGAGCTTGCGAATCATATCAAAGAGCTTGAACATCTTTGGCGATTCACTTACTAGGTGATGGAAACTACTCTCGGATGCAAGCTGGCCCGCCATGACATCACGGTCTTTGGATATTTCGTTGAACTGAATTGCACGCTTGATTTTGAGAAGCAGGTCGTCGAACTGAACCGGTTTGAGCAGATAGTCCCAAGCGCCTGTTTGTATTGCTGATACGGCGTCCTCTACAGTGCCATAGGCGGTCATCATGATGACGGGTGTTTCTGGCGCGAGCTGCTTAATGTGAGCGAGGAGACAAAGCCCGTCCATTTCTGGCATTCGTACATCAGATAGAACGACATCAACGGGTTGAGAGAGCAGTATGTCGTGAGCGACTTGGCCGTTCTCAGCTTGGATTGCTATGTAGCCTTCGTCTTCGAGAAGGCTGGCCATCGATTCACGAAGGATCTGTTCGTCGTCTACAATTAGTACGGTGCTGCTCATTGTGCATAATCCTCAGCAGAGTGGTCTTCGCCATGGCATGTTAGGTAGCACTGCCCTGCGAATCGGCCGAGTGATTCGTATTTCAATAATCCTGTGTTGGGGTCTGGAAAAACGATTGATGTGTCAAAGTTGATCAGGTGGCTGTTATTCACAGTGTTTCCCTGGGCAGATGAGATTCCATGTGCGTCATGGCATGCCGAGCAGGTGATGTCTTCTTCTAGATGGTCGCTGTGCGGGAAAGATTTGTCCGAGAGTATGCCGTTGTCTCCTTCGCGCCAGTGGCATGTGTAGCACAGCGCGTATGCTGAGGCACTCTCGGGGGTGTAGTCAACGGTATCGTATCGTGCGATCAATGTGGGTGCTTCGTTGGAGCCGTGCACGCCGTTGGGGCCAGAACCGCCGCTGAGAGTGCTGGTGTCGGAGCCATGGCAGTCGCTGCAGTACATGACACTGCTCTCGTTCCAACCTGGCTTTAAGCTCGGGACATCAGGATTCTGGCCCGGGCCAGTGACTGGGTGGGATGATACTGCTGAGGAAGCAAACTCGAGCCGAGTGTTTGACTGGGTGATCTGGCGAGGGATCGTTTCAAATATCTCTACTGCTTGATCGCCGTGGCATTTGAAGCAAACTTCGTATTCTCTTGTGGCTGTTAACACTGGAGATCCGGAAGCGTTTATCCCATTGATCTGTCCGAAGTTTGGATGAAGAATCGGTGCGGTTGCTGAGCCGTGCATCATCGTGTGTGGGTCATGGCAATCCGAGCAGGATACATGCCCGGGTATCGGATCAGTAGGATCGATCGGACTGTTTGTGTCATGCACGCTGAGTTTCATGAGATCTGCTGCAATATTCTGGGCAGTCACATGTGTTCCATCGTGACAGTCGAGGCAAGTCTCAGTAATCTTGGAACTTCCTAGAAGATACGGGCCGCTTGGTGCGCTGTGAGTCTGGTGGCAACTTCGACAGTTTTGGTGCTCAATGATATCCGTATTCGAGATCAGGTGACACGATCGGCAGAGGCCTGAGTCGGCGTTATCCAACACCAAAAACTGACCATTGGTATTGTCGTGTGCGTTGTGGCAAGTCGTGCATTGAAGCTCGCGGTTGAGATCCAGATGGATATCAGGGGGGAGGACTGAGGGATCTGCAAGGTGCGGATCTTTAGAGGCAAGCAATGAGTTGTATGCGAATGAGATCGGGTGATCATCGGCGAGGTCGGTACCGAGATTCGATGGACCCGGCGGAAGGGTTGTGATTCCATTGGACATCAGAATCGCCTGGTCACGAGAGATCACATTGCCAACGGCGATTGTTCCGTCGTGGCATGAGAGGCACATCTTTGAGGACCCGGTAGGCTGGCCCGGCATTGCGTCAAGGGAGTTGCTTGTGTACACAGAATACGCGGCAACCGGTAGGAATCTGTTCCAGAGTGGTTGGATGGGTGATGAGTTGTGTGGTGTGTGGCAAAAGATACAGATTTGTTCTTCTGTCGAAGCGCGGATGATATCCGGGCCGCCGGCAGCAAGATTGTGGGGAGTATCAACGATGCTCTGGCTCTGGGCGAATGTGAATGGAGCAAGCAGACCCATTACTGATCCTACAACGAACTGGCAAGCGGATTTCATTGCTGATTCTCCGGATGGTATTGGAATACCTGTACTCTCTGATTATATGAGTCTGCGACCCAGATGCGATCTTTGTCGTCGATGTGAATGCCGGTGGGAAGCCAGAACTGGCCGGGTTGATGGCCTTCTTGTCCGAAGGTAAGAAGCAGTTTGCTATCGGAGTTGAAGATTTGAACGGACTCAAAGTGGGAGTCGATTACATACAGGTGGCCATCGCTATCGAGTGCAAGACCCTTTGGATGTGAGAAGTAGCCAGGGAGATCACCTTTGCTTCCAACCTGCTGGATGTGGTTCAGATTGTTATCAAAGATTTGCACCCGAAAGTTCAATGAATCGCTTACATACAAAGATCCCGAGTCCCCGATGGCCACATTGGTTGGGAAGTTGAACTCTCCTGCTGCGGTCCCTCGCTTGCCGAGCCGCTGGATGAGTTCGCCATCGAAAGAGAGGACAATGATCTGGTGAGTGCCGGCATCAGCGACATAGATCCGATTGTTCGAGGGGTCGGTGGTGATGCCGCTTGGTTTGCTTAGGATGCCTTCGCCAATAGTTCCGAGGTATTGGCTGCTGCTATCAAATACATGGATGATCCCGCCCTGAGAGTCCGACACGAGGAGTCTATTGAGAGAATCAAAGGCCACGCCGACCGGCTGCAAGAGGGTGCCGTCTCTGGGGTCTGGCTTCCATTGTTCATACTTGCGGGAATCAAGATCAAACACATGAACCAGCTGGGAGTTACTGTCGCACACAAACACACGGCTGTTCGCGTCCGTGCAAACGCCGTAGGGCGTAAGCATTGATTGGCTCGGCTTTGCACCAAATAAGGTTTCGGTAAGTGACTTGGCGAAGTGCTTGGCGGGTTTGAGATCATGGTCGGTTCGGAGCGATCCTATATATTCGATCCGCGTTTCTTCTGGTGCTTGGGGCCATACCAATGGTGGGTCCAGTGGCACGAAGAGAGCACCCTTGGGCTGAGAGCAACCGGCGATGGTCAGGGTGAATGAGATGAGCGATAAGGACATCAGCAGGCGGTGTGGGTGAAGCGGCGAGCTCTTTGGTCTGGATATTTGGGTATGCTGTTTCATAGGTGTCTATTTGCTTTCCAACTTTCAAAATTTTCTGCTTGCCCCGAAGGTGAATGTTTGAAATGTGCTGTCGCGGGTGTCGCTATTGATTATAGAGTTTTTCAGCGAGCAATAGATGAAGGTTTGCCGGTGCCTCCAGTTTAAATCGATTGAAAGATCAAATGCGTCGGAGTTGGTACCCGTGCTATCGTCTTCATGACGCCAGGTCCCCACTATGCTGCTTCTGAGTTTTTTGGATGTTCGGTATGTCCAGCGGCCGGTCAAGTTTGTGATTGCGGTTTCGATATCCTCGTTCGTCCGGTCCGTTATTTGATAGAAGGCGTTTGCCGAGAACGAGCTTCGGCTATTGATGCGGTTGATATACCGGCCCTCAAATCTGGTCGAGTTGAATGGTGAGAGCGTGCTGTCGTGGATTTGATGCTCTGCAGTCAGTGAGAAGCGGCCAATATCGTAATCCAGGCCAAAGACGAGGTCGTTGAAGTCATTCCCGGTGAATGTAGAGAATCCTACATTTGAACGGTCCTGAGATTGATCACGATATCGGATGTAGGAACTCAGCCCTCGGAGTGGGCCCTCGGTAAATCTGTACCGGAGTGTAATGCCGTAGCCGATGGTATCTGTGGTGCTCTCCGGCTCGGGTCCAATTTCATAGGTGACCAGCACACTCTGGCCAGGGGCGATGTTGCCCGCGAGAACCCGGGAGACCTCGATGCTATCGCCGAAGATCCTGATGGTGTAATCTGTTGTCAGGGTATAGGTGATTAGCCCAGTCAGGTCGGTGATGACAATCGACCCTGGAACAATGTTTCGTCGGCTGAGTTGGATGAATCCCGAGGTCCCGAAGGTGTGGGGTTCGTCGGTGATGAATATTGACGAGCCGCGTTCGCTGTCATCCTGGTGATTGAAGTTGATATTGGCGGTGGCATAGAAGATGCCCTTTGGCATGAGTTTCTGGTATTTTGCACCCAGATCCCCGAAGTACTGTGTGCTATCAAATCCTCCCTCGTCAATTGATAGCAAGCTCGATCCTAGCTGCCCTGTGGTTGTCAGGCTGTCGAAGAGTTCATGGCGGAAGCTTGCAGCGCCACGGTGCAATGACTGGTTGTTGTTGCGTCTGCTTTGCTGGTCGTATATGTAGACATACTTTGTTTCAAAGCTGTCTGTGTGCTGCATGCGGAGTGACTCGTCGAGTCGGATCCGGTCGACCGGGAAGCTTCCGCTCTCTTTGAATAAGCGGAGCGATGATCGGATGTTGTGCTGCGAGTCGGATCCAAAATCATAGGTATGATTCACGAATGCGTCATGTCTGGTGAAGTTGTTCGGGGTGAGGATTTGTCCAGTTTCATCCACATTTGAGAATGTATAGTCCCACCAGAGTCTGTGGTTTCCAGCGGGACGGATCCGGCCTTGCCATGCGAATGTGTCTTGAATGATCTCGGAATCCGTACCGCTGAAACGGCCGGTTTGGCGTTGCTCACGGCGATATAACTGGAACTGGTTTGACATGAAGTCTGATCTGAGCGACAGGCGAGCCCCGTGCTCGATCGAGATGCTATCGAGGGAGTCAGCGAACTGGCGGGAGAGCAGGACCTGCGATCTTCTGGAGTAAATGGTCAGCGGCGAATCACTTCTTTGTAGGATAACCGCGGTGACATCGTATTCGTTAATCGTTTCGGATGTTCGATTGGATTCGCCGATCGCGTCGCTATCGATGTCTTCTTGGGCGAGTTGCAGGCTTACATTGAGATCCAGATTGACAAGATTCGGATCTCCGAAGTATCCAACGCCGCCGAAATGAAGTGTTTCCCGAAAGAGCGACTCAGTGGTTTTAGTTTTGACACCCAGGGCATCGGTGCTCTCGTTGTTCAACGATCGCCAGTACGCCTCGATTTCGGCTTGAAAGCTTTCGAGTCCAAAGAGCTTCAGTCTTTCGCGCTGGCCAATTATGACCGGCCCTCCATCTTGGGCGTAGATGATGGATGCGGTTGGAATGATGCAGAGGGATAGGGCAGCAAGTAGCGTTCTGAGATATCCAAGATTGGAACGCTCACGATCCATCATTGCCTTCCTGTATTTGCGGGATGGGTGATTGTGGGCTTTGTTGAGTGTTCAGTGTGTTCAACGCGTTCTGAACGATGAAGTAGGGTGTGTCTCCGCCATGCCCGCTATGGCAATCGATACAGTTCAGATTATTTGTGGAGTGCGAGGGGATCAGCGTGTCGGGGTCGAGTTCGTGGCACTGGTTGCACATCCCCGGTCCGTCGTCACGGAGTAAGTTGGGGAGAGCCGATAGATGAGGGTTGTGGCACATCAGGCAGGCATTGCCTGTCACCGCGCCATGCATATAGGCATACTGCGCGGTGACATCGGAGTGGCAAGCGGTACACATGCTTGAGTCGTCCTTGGCGAGAACCATGTCAGAGGGGTTGGTATGGCATTCTAAACATGCCTCGTCGGTATATGGCTTGTGCTCTGTGTAGGTAGCGCTTTGAGCAATCGCAAACCTATCGAGCTTTGGAGCATTCGGGTCAGGGACTCCATCGAAGAACTTGCTCAAGAGTTCATAGTTTTTTTCAACACTGCACCCCCCCCACCACATCAGAATGCACATGGCTGCGCCGATACCAACCGCCGGGCGTGTTGCATGCCGACGGGCAGCTCGTGGTATTTTGTTGTGGTACAGATCCAAGTTCATCCTGAGATCTCCTTTATGGGGAGCTCGGGTCTTGAGTCTCTTGGTCTCCGTTGTCGGGGGCCTTCAGGATTTCTGGGATGTCGTTGGTGAGCACATTGGACTCATCCTCGCTCTGGACGCCGGAGGGTACTTCTGAGGAAGATGATGCGATGTCATTGACGCTCATGCCCTCACGGAGTTTCCCTAATGCGAATACTCCGATCTTGTTTGGACCAAACTGGTTGGTCATCAAGATGATTCGTTCTGCATCGAATGCAGGGTGGATGTATTTTTCAAAGTATTTCATATTGTTGTCAGTTGTAGTTACACCGGCTGGTAGATTCATGGCTCCAGGATGAGAACCTCCTGAACCGAAGAACATCAGGACTTGGCCTTCTTCGTTGAACATCTGGATATTGTCAAATGCGGCATCGGCTACATACACAATCCCGCTTTCATCTACAGATATGTGCTTGGGTCTTACGAATGAGCCGGCCGTATCGCCGATGGTTCCAACAGCGTGGATGAGGTTGCCTTCTGGATCGAACTTCTGTAGCCGGCATTTGAGAACATCACAGACATAAACGATACCATCATCGTCGACATCGATCCCAAGCGGGCGGACAAACTGTCCATCTTCGCCACCGGGGCCGCCGATGGTTCGGAGTTGCGTGCCGTCGTATCTGTCCAAGACCAGTACGCTTTGTGTGCCGAAGTCGCTGACATAGAGTTCGTTTTTGTGAACCGCGATCCCGACGGGCTTGAAGCCTTCGTGCCCGAATGACTGCACATGCCGTTCCTTGGCATCAAAGACGAAAATGACGCCGCGGACAGCGTCGGCTACATATTTCGTCCCATCGGAAGAAATGGCAACATCAGTTGGCTGTGCCATTCCACCGAGCCCGCTGGTAGAGAGGACCCGGGTCTGATTCTTTGCGAGATCCAGAACAACGAGGCCTGGATTTCGAATATCACAGATGTAGATCTTTCCTTCCCACATCTCGATCCCGTAGGGTTTGTTGATTGGGAGGACGCTCGAGTCCTTTCCATAGATGAGATCATCAAGTTTGCTTCTTTTGAGCTCTACATCAGAGCTGTATCGGTAGGAGACGAGGAATTGGACTCGAGGCTCCGCTGGGAACTGCGGCCAGAATGAGATCTGCCGGTCCATTTGGTCTTCGATCCGTACAGGTGTAGTTCCGCAGCCAATGGCGCTGAAGCAGATTGCCATTAGAGCTAGTAAAGTCAGCATTTGGCAGTGGTATTTGGCCCAAATGAACTTGGCTTTGGATTGCTGTGTTGTATTCATTTTTTGCCTCTGAATTATTTGTATACCCGTGTGTATAACGAGCATTGAGATTCTGTGCATTCTGCTTTTCTAGCAGAAGGAAAACACCGCCGCCGGACCATAATCCGGTCCGACGACAGCATTCAGAGATGACTTACTTGATATGGCAGCTCAGGCACATGGCACTGGCGTTGTTTGTCATACGGAGTTGATGGTCATATCCCTTGTAGTGTGGAGTGTGGCATGACATGCAACCCACAACATAATCTAGAGTTCCATCGATATCCATTTCGAGCAGTTTCAGTTCGCCGTTTGGACCAAGCTTGTGATTGTCAGCAGCTTGGAGCCATGGGCGACCTTCTTCTGGGTACACGGCTTGACGTCCGATTGGGTGATCGTCTGACAAGTCTGTGCCTAGATTTTCATCTCCATTGATAAAGATTGATCCGACTTCTCCGCCGAACGCATCGAGTGCTACGGTACCATCGTGGCAGCTCATGCAAAGCCGGCTGAGTGAATCGAATGCGGCATCGCCATCATCTGGGCCCGCGTCTGCGGTGTTTCCTTCATACATTGTGTATACAGCATTCGTCAATGTGTGATTCCAGAGTAATGGCCCGTGTTCTCCTTGCTGATCACTGAGCGCATTGTGGGGTGTATGGCATGGTTTACAGATTTCACCATCGGCCCATCCAGTCCCGCTGAAGTCATGCGCTTCACCGACCATTGATTGACCAACGGCTGGTGTTGCAAAGAGTGCCGCCAAAGTTCCCGAAAGAAGCAGTGTGCGGAGTTTCATGATTAATCTCCTATTTTCTAATTCCCTGGCAATTCTGGTGAGGAGACCATCTCCGATCCGCATTGCCTGACTTATTCATCTAGGCAGAGGTGCAATTCTCATACCAACCTTCACAGCAAATAGGATCACTGGCTAAAGCGGCTAAACCGTTGTTGTTTTGCCAGAATAGCTGTTCGTTCTATGATCTAAGAATTGAGAACCGATAAAGTTCTCGTTGGCCGGACGACCCGAATAACTGGGTACGGAGAGAGAAAACTGTTGATACCTCTCAGAAATGGGCCAATAGCTAGATAACCTGTGGCCGATGTGGCTCCGAGAGCGAAAGGAGCCGTCTTGGAAACGCCACAGAATCAATATTTCAAGAAGTATGTTGGGCCGTGTTTGTCTATTTCGTTTGTGCTCATCGTTTCGGCTGGCGTATCTTGGGCTGGTGTGCGTGCAGAGACCGAAGAGTCCCCTGTGGAAGGCCAAACTCACAATCGGCCAGATGATTCTTATCTAGCAGGAAGTAACCGATGCTTTGATTGCCATCAGTTTGATCCTGTTTTTTCACATCCTGTCAATGTTGCTCCCCCGGCTTCGATGAATGTTCCAGCGAGTCTGCCGCTCGTAAATGGCAAAGTGACTTGTATCACCTGCCATTCAGATGCCCATGACGATCACTCAGCAGACCGTACGCGCAGTGATGTTGGAATGGGTATGGAGGGGACAGGGCTTGGGCTTTGTTCGCAGTGTCATGATTTGAACGCGTTTACCAGCCAAGAAATGCATGCCGGAGCGACCCGGAAGGCTCATTTGATACAGAGCAATGGGAGTTGGGGCGCTCGTCAAGCTTCGGGGGGGGCGATACCTGATTGGTTGGACTCGGGGAGCGATTCATGCATGAGTTGTCATGATGGAGCAATGGCGAGTGGTTCTGGAACTGAAAAAATGCATATTCCAGGGGTAAATATAATCGAGTTCGCGAGTACCGATCATCCAATTGGTCCCTATCGACTGACAAATCCTTCTGAGGCTGACGGGCCCTTGGTACCTGCATTTATGCTCGATGATCGCATCCGTTTGTTTGATAATCATGTGGGATGCAACTCTTGTCATAGCGTGTATTCGCCAATTAAAGATCTGCTGGTGATGTCCAACGAGAACAGCAGCCTTTGTTTGGGATGTCACGAATATTGAATCCTCGATATTGCTTGGCTTTCCCGTGTGCAGGATTGCTGTTCTACACGAAATCTCAGATCTAAGACTCATTTACTACACTGTTGTTCAAAGCTTTGAGTCAACCGGGCCCCAACTGTGATTGAACGCACACAAATCAGCTTTCTATTGGCCAACTGTTTGAGCCGCAATCTCATTTGGGTGGCATTGTTCTTGCATGAGGGTTTCAATGTAGTTCTGTTGTGAACTTGGATTTCGGTCAGGTGACCTGATACTAAGGAACACTGGAGGCATGGAATGCTCGGTTGCCGACTCACACAACTCATTGGCCTCGTCCCGGTTCTTTTTGCTATGGCTGTTCTTGGGAATCCGGTTGAGGGGCTTCCGTCAACCGGTCCAGAGACTGGAACGCTGACAATTCAGGCAATCCAGGGCACACCCGGTGGGCCAAAGATCGGTGCAATGGAAGTTGAAGTCGTTCTTTATCATGAGAACAGGGCGATCAAGTCCTTTGAATTCATTCTTGATCAGACCGGGCGTGCGGTTCTTGAGGCCATCCCGCTCGGTCACAGTGTCCGTCCTGTGGTGCGGGTGAAATATGCCGGTGTCACCTATCAAGAGGTGGGTGAGCTCATGGACATATCCAGTCCCCAGCAAGCCGTGGATGTGGTGTGCTACGAGGTGACCAATGACATTCCGGACTGGAAGATGTCCGTCCGGCAGGTCATGCTCTCATACGCGCCACAAGGGATCAGGGTGACGGAGATTCTGGTGGTCACGAACCCGGACGGTCAGACCTGGCTGGGCGTAGAGAGGCCGCATGGCAAGCCGGTGACCATGGAACTGAAGCTTCCAGTGAATGCAAAGGAGATCAAACTTGGATCAGGATTTCATGATTGGTGCTGCACCAGCGTCGACTCTGGCGTCTTGGTCAATCATCTTCCGCTGATGCCCAAGACGACCGAACTGGATTTCAGCTACATCATCGAGACGCACGATGGGTCATTCGATCTCGATCTCTTAGCGCCTGCCGGGATTGAGCAGATGACTGTGGTTCTCCCTGAAGACATGCACGCGCACAGTGTAGATGGGCTCTCGCTGGGAGGAACCCGGCAAATTGCCGATACTTCTGTGCGGTACTACACCGCTTCGAATTTAACAAAGGATAGCAGCATTCGATTGTCGCTCAGTGGTTTGCCCATGATTCATGCACTTGCAGCCCAGACTTCCCATCGGACGCCTGTGAATATCAGCCCAGAGTTTCTCATTGTTGTAGTCTTAAGCGGTGTTGTATTGTTTGCGGGCGGTTCAGTGGTATTCAAGATGAAATCATCTCACTAGGTGACTACCTATGCATTCATGGAGCCATTCAAAGCTGAACTCGGAGGGCAGACAAAGAAATCTGCATAGAGGCGTTGTTGGTCATAGTGAGCGACTTCCTGGGTCAGCATGGTTCCGGCGGCATAAAGCTGCTTTGGTCACGACTTATTGGGGGGTTACCGCTAGTTTATTCATTGCTGGATTGCTGATGCTGATTCTGTACACACCGTTGGAATCAACCTTTGGTCCTGTCCAGAGAGTTTTCTATCTGCATCTACCTACGGCGATATGTACATTTGTCGCCGCCTTTACTCTGTTTGTGGCAAGCTCGGGCTATCTGTGGTCGCGTTCCATGAAGTGGGATGATCTTGCTCATTCTTCAGGAAAGGTTACGGTGCTATTTTGCACAGTCGTTCTGTTTTCTGGCATGATCTGGGGCAAGAGTGAATGGGGAGCATGGTGGACATGGAGCCCACGGCTTACCTTCAGCCTGATACTTTGGGTGCTGTATGTGGTTTATTTGGCCGTTCGCATTGTGATTCAATCACCGACCCGCAGGGCTTCGGTCTGTGCTGTGTATGGGCTGGCGGCCTTTATTGATGTGCCTTTGGTTTATGTTTCGGTAAAACTGATACCAGACATCCACCCGTCGTCCATTGAGCTCAACTCTGCGATGCAGCTCACACTCTTCGTATGGTCATTTGCGATTCCGATGCTCATGGTTGGGCTGATCGTGGCTGGTTACTCCGTCCATCTGCGTGAAAGAACCTGTGCGTCAGAGGACATCGGTTCTGAATCAAGTTATGAGCATGAAGGGGATCAATAATGAATGGCTATCTCCTCCTTGTGTATAAGGTTTGCCTCACGATAATGTGGGGGTACGCCTTCCTGTTGTTCATGAAGTCACACGCGACATGTCAGCGTGAGCGAAGCTCTGATAGATAAAATGAGTATCCTTGAATGAGGATGCCTGAATAGAAAGGACAATACGATGCCCAGATCTCTTTCCCTGATCGCCATGATGGCTCTTGCTGGTTCGGCAACAGTTATGTTGGCAACGGTTCCAACAAGCTCATCGGCCGTACAGCCGGAACTTCCAACCGGCCATCCTGCTGTAAGCACACCCGAGAAGGCTGTCGCCCAATCAAATGCTAATCCCGCCGATGTTGAGTCGGTAGATGCTGTTATCGATGCCTACTACGCCTCGGTCTCAGGTGCCAAGGGCGTTCCGCGAGATTGGGAACGGTTCCTTTCTTTGTTTATGCCTGATGCACGGTTCATCGTTTCGAGGACTGTTGATGGCGCGGCGATCCCACTGGCATTGTCTGCGCAGGAGTTTGTAGATTCAAACCGGACATACTTCGAAAAGGGCGGATACTTCGAGAGCGATATCAACCGTGAAACAGATTCGTTTGGTCATATTGCGCAGGTCTTTAGCACATATGCATCACGCCGAGCAATTGAAGACCCCGAGCCATATTCTCGTGGGATCAATAGCTTTCAGCTCATGAATACCGGGAATCGCTGGTGGATTACCACCGTCATGTGGGATTCTGAGCAGCCCGATGTGAACCCTATCCCGCCGGCGTACCTTCCTGCCGGGGTAATGGAGAACTAGGTTTGATGGGTTGAGATCAAGAGATCGGGTGGGTCATATCTTGCGGATTTGTTTGGCCAGCACTGGGACTTGAGCTCTCAGTGTTTGGCTATATAAATGTTGCAGGGGATGGTGCGCAAGCAAAGATACTCTGATAGACTGGACATCGGTTACAACCAGTCCAGTCTGGCAATGTTGCTAGGAGTTCAAAGAATGAAAGTCATAATGGTTTGCTTCGTCATGCTCGGCATATTCATGTGTTCCTGCAGCACTCTACCTATCAGCGAGGGAGAGCAAAGCGCGTATCAGGAAGACGACGGGTGGGTGGATCTTTTCAATGGTGTTGATCTTAAAGGGTGGAATTCACAAGGTGATCTTGGTGCTTGGGGAGTCGTTGATGGCGAACTCGTTACGCTCAAGCCAGGCAAGGGATGGTGGATCCGGACTGACAAGATGTACAGAGACTTTGAGTTGTTGCTTGATTTCTGGATGCCTGAAGGAGGAAACTCCGGTGTTGGCATCCGTGGGTCGTCCAATGGCGATCCCGCCTTTACTGGGTTTGAAGTGCAGATCTTTGATACATTTGGTGAAGAGCCAGCGGATCATACATGCGGATCTGTGTACACCGCAATCACAGCATCAGAAATGGCAGTCAGGCCCGCAGGACAATGGAACTCCTATCACATAAAGGTGTTGGGAGAAACAATCGATGTAACACTCAATGGCGTTCGCGTCATTGACAATCAAGCCCTTGATGACCGCGGCTACTTCAGGTCACCTGAGAACCCGCTGCCTCTCGATGCACGAGCGACGACCGGCTATATCTCACTGCAGGATCACGGGCACCCATTCAGGTATCGGAATATCAAGATCAAGGATCTGTCAGTTGACCCCGAGCCAGACGGGATGACACCGCTGATTGACCGGTATCTGAACAACTGGTTTGCTGAGGATCAGGCGCGGTGGACGAACGAGGACGGCTCATTGTTTGGTCGTCAAGGTCCTGGACATTTGTTCACCAAAGCAAGCTATACCAACTTTGAGATGCGTGCATTGGTCAAGGTGAGCGAGCGTGGGAACTCGGGGATGTACTTCCGAGTGAAACCAAACCCCGATCCGAATAATCCCTGGCCGATCGGATACGAGGCTCAGGTTGACAATCACGATCCGAAGAACTTTACAGGTGCCGTCTACGACAAGGCCTGGCCAAAATCAGTTGACAAACCGATCACGCGGGATGACGCTTGGTTTGATTACCGTATCCGTGTAGAAGGTGACCATATCCAAACCTGGATTAATGGTGAGCCGATGGTGGATACGCATCTGGATGAGTTCGACTCGGGTCACATCGCGGTGCAAGGGCACCACGATGGGAATGTGATCGAGTACCGAGATATCCGTATCATCGAGTTGGACTGAAGGGCTAAATCAGATCAGATTGAATCCCAATCAATCTGAGTGCCTGCTTGTGCGCTCTCGACGCATTTCTCTACAAACCGCACTCCCTGAGCACCATCACGAATGGTTGGGATCAGAGTTGCAAGTGGTGAATCAGAAGCCTCACCCCCACTGTTCATTGCAAGAATTTTGTCGATCGCTCCGCGGTAGATGTTTGAGAAGGCTTCGAGGTATCCCTCAGCGTGTCCGGGCGGAGTGTGTGAAGAGATCTGTGCATCGTTGTGGAGGTCCAGGCCAGCTCGGGTATATGTAACCGGATTCTCGTTCAACATGGTCACACAAAGATCGTTGGGTGACTCGTGAAACCAGCGAAGGCCACCCTTGTCACCGTAGACCCGAAGTGAAATTCCGTTGTTCTCTCCGATACAGATCTGGGAAGCGGTGAGGATGCCGTGGGCTCCGCCTTTGTAGTTGATCATCACGCTGACATCATCGTCGAGTGATCGGTTTGGGACGAATGTATGAAGGTTTGCGAAGAGAGACTTCATGGTGAGACCGGTGAGGAATGAGATCAAGTTTTCTGCGTGCGTTCCGATATCACCGAGAGCCCCGCCTAGCCCCGCCTTCTTAGGATCCACGCGCCAACTGGCTTGTTTGTGACCGCCGGATTCGAGATCGGATGCAAGCCAGCCCTGGTGGTATTCAAGGAATACTTTCCGGATTGTCCCCAACTTGCCGGCTTGTATCATTGCTCTAGCTTGGCGGATCATCGGGTATCCGGTGTAGTTGTAGGTGACACAGCAAAGCAATCCCTTTGATTTGGCTAAGTCTTGTAGTTCGAGAGCTTGCTCGGTAGTGTGTGTTGCTGGCTTGTCGAGAACAACATGAAATCCGTGCTTTAGAGCCATTTTGGCGATTGGATAGTGAGTGTCGTTGGGGGTGACGATTGAAATGAAATCTACTCGGTCTTCTCGGGCTGACTCATGTTTGATGAGATCTTGATAGTCTGAGTAGGAGCGTTCAGGTGGGAGCCCCAGTTCTTCGGCGCTCTTGAGCGATCTTTCTGGGGTTGACGAGAGAGCTCCGGCAACCAGCTTGGCCCTCCCATCAAGAGCGATTGCACGCCTGTGGACTTGGCCGATGGATGCCCCGATTCCGCCTCCGATCATTGCATATGTCAGTTGGTCGCTCATGATGAATGATCTTCCTTGTCAAAAGCAGCGTCGAATGCCAATCCTGAAGGCGGGAAATCAATCGACCGGACGAAATCTGCGGCTTCCTGTGCACCGTGCTCTCTATCCATCGCGCTGTCCTCCCATTCGACACTCAGCGGGCCGGTGTAGTTAATCCGGTTGAGCGACCTGATGATCCCTTCGAAATCGACTTCGCCCCGCCCTGGCGATCGGAAATCCCATCCTCGTCGATGATCACCGAAAGCGAGGTGGCCTCCGAGGATGGAGTTGGAGCCATCAAGTGTTGTCGAGGCGTCTTTCATGTGGACATGAAAGATTCGGTCCGGGAACGCATTGATGAGCTTGATAGGATCCAGCCCTTGCCAAATCAGATGCGATGGATCGAAGTTAATTCCGAATGCCTTGTGGTCGTCCAATGCTTCGAGGGCTCGCTCAAAGGTCGCCAGGTCATAGGCTATTTCAGTAGGATGAACTTCAAGAGCAAAGCCAACCTCGTGCTTTACAAACTCATCAAGTATGGGCTTCCATTGAGCTGCAAACTGTTGGTATCCGGCGTCGATTTCTTCTTTTGAGGTAGGTGGGAAGAAGTAAAGTTTATGCCAAATCGGAGAACCTGTAAACCCATTGACAACATTGACTCCAAGCAGTTCTGCAGCGGCGGCCGAGTCCATCATGTCTTGGGAAGCCCGCGCTTGAACCCCAACGGGTTTGCCGTCGCCCCAGATGCGGTCTGGGAGGATAGATTTGTGCCGATTGTCGATTGGGTCTGAGACTGCTTGGCCGACGAGGTGGTTTGAGATTGCAAAGCAGGTGAGATCGTTCTTGGCCAAGATATCGAGCTGGTGCTGGCAGTATCCGTCTTCGCTCAGTGCGCGATCAATCTCGAAGTGATCTCCCCAGCATGCGAGTTCAAGGCCGTCGTACCCCCACTCCGATGTTCTTTCTGCGAGCGTTTCGAGGGGCATATCGGCCCACTGGCCGGTGAATAGGGTGACGGGTCTGGTCATTGCGTGCTCCGGATCGAACTGATCAATTGGCAATAGTTGTGAGAATCTGGTAGGATTCTCACACACGAAATCACGTATTTCAACTCCTACAGGATACACCAGAATGGCTCAGAAAGAACAACGGCTCGGCGGAATCATCGGCATTCAACTCTCCGTGATGATGTTCCTCCAGTTCTTCTTGTGGGGGGCGTGGTATGTCACAATGGGGCCCTTTATGGGTGAGGCGTCGATGTCTGCCAAGACTATTGGCTGGGCGTACTCGGTTGGGCCAATCGCAGCAATTGTGTCGCCTTTTTTCCTTGGATTAATCGCGGATCGGTATTTTGCGACCGAACGGATACTGGGGATTCTGCATCTAATCGGCGGGGTATGCCTATGCCTAGCCCCGATGGCCGCGGAACAATCATCGTCGATGTTTATTTGTGCGATTCTGTTGCACATGCTGTGCTATATGCCGACACTTGGGCTGGCCAACACGCTGGCGATGCACAACATGACCAACGCGGAGAAGCAGTTCCCGTTGATCCGTGTGTTTGGCACGATAGGTTGGATCGTCGCAGGGATTGCGATTTCCAAGTTTGCGTTCGATAAATCGCCCAACATGTTCTATCTTGCTGGTGGCTCGGGGCTGTTGCTTGGGGTGTACAGTTTCTTTTTGCCACATACGCCTCCGCCCGCCAAGGGACAGAAGTTCTCAGCAAAGGATGCTGTTGGGTTTGATGCCATAAGATTATTAAAAAACCGATCATTTGCGATCTTTGCTGTGTGCTCATTCCTGATCTGTATTCCGTTGGCGGCGTATTACAGCTTTGCGGGCAAGTTTGTTGGGGAAATGGGAATTGAGAACATCGGACAGACGATGTCATACGGGCAGATGTCCGAGGTCCTGTTCATGGTGATTATGCCGATTTTCTTTGCACGCTTTGGTGTCAAATGGATGCTGACAATCGGGATGCTCGCTTGGGTAGCACGGTATGGATTCTTTGCAGGTGCGGCGGACGAACAGATCAAGTGGATGGTGCTCAGCGGGATTGTGCTCCATGGAATTTGCTACGATTTCTTCTTCGTCACCGGTCAGATCTATACCGATCAGGTTTCGGGATCAAAGGTCAGGGGGCAGGCGCAGGGGTTCTTGGTGCTGATTACGCAGGGGCTGGGGATGCTCATCGGAGCCCAGCTCTCAGGACGCCTGGTCGCTCGGTATACAACAACCATCGGTGATGTGAGCACAACAGACTGGCAACAAGTCTGGATATATCCAGCTGCATTTGCGATGATCATCTTGGTTGTATTCGTGCTTCTGTTCAAAAATCCGGCATCGATATCGTCAACTGATGAGCCTGACAATTAAGGATTCAAGTTAATCGGCATTCCTGACAGTAAGCTTTGCCTTTCAGCGTCAAGCACATGGGCAACCTTTACTGCGTCGTTCATTGATGACAGTTTGGTATCAGCAGAGCCAGCGATTCGATCAAGAATGTATCGGATCTCTTCGTCGTATCCGGTAACATGGCTTGTTGCGATTGGGGTGGCCTTATTTGATTGGTAGAGAATGAGCGGCTCAGCGCGGTTTATGTCAAAGTCGATGATGGCGTTTTCAAATGTGACAACGCACCGCATCTGAAACCCGACCTCAGGTTGCTGGTCCCATGCGGCGTGAGCGGCAACTTGGGCGGGGCCTTCTGAATAGTGGTAGTTAGTACACATGCGCAGGCCTTTGCCCTTGGTGGTGACCGCATCGGGTACGCCGAAGCAATGAACGATAAAGTCCGTGTCATGGATATGGAGATCGTGGAGTACCCCGCCAGATCTTGATTCGTCTGTATAAAACTCGGTACCCCAGTTTGGGCGGGTGCCGAGTCTATGGAATACAGCACTGCGGATAGTTCCAAATCGATCCGATTTGATGGCTTCATGGATCTTGATCCATGCAGGCCAGAACCGCATGCACATCGCGGGGAGGCAGATGGTCTTTGCGTTCTCGGCAGCGGCAGAAAGCCTTTCGACTTCAGTATGGGTTAGAGCGATTGGTTTTTCGACAAGAACATGTTTGCCAGCCTGGAGAGATTGAATGGCCAAATCTACATGTGTGTCTGTATGAGTGCATATGGAAACCAGATCGATGTCAGGATTATGGATGACATCATGTGCATTTCGGGATAAGGAGATCGCGGAATAGTCCGGCCGGGGTTGTGATTTCCCAATATTTCCAGACTCTTGAGCAAGATCATTGAATGACTTTAATGCCGAATCAGCAACCGCGATGATTTTACATGGGTGGCCTTGATCATTCGCAAGCCGATACGCACTGGCATGGGTCTGGCCCATGAATCCAAAGCCGATGATGCCAACACCTATGGCTTGTTGTTGGTTGCTCATTCTGTATACCCGTGTTGCATAGCTATACTCTTGGCTTCGACAATATCTCGAACTCTGCTGGTTCCCGACTCGCGTTCGATGAGAACCGGGATCTCAGCTGGAATGGTGTGTATGACTTGAAAGAACTGCTCCCATTTCACGGCACCTGTGCCTGCAACGACTTCTTCGCCCCATCTGCCAGTGGATTGAGTAGGTATGGCGTCTTTCATATGGACTTGGACAATGTGGTCTTTGAGTTGCGTTATTGCTTTTGCGGGATCCCCCATGCCATAGAGGATCATGTTGGCGGGGTCGAAGTTGATGCCGATATTTGAGAAGGATTCGGATTCAAAGAGTTGGAGCAATGACTCGGCGCGTTCTTGTCCGGTTTCGAGGACTGTTTGAACTTCATGCCGCCCAAAAATATCAGCGATGGTCTTTATACGATCGATAAGGACAGACCGTTCCGGAGAGTTCTCTTTTGGGATAAATCCGGCATGGTATGAGACAGCTTGAATCCCGAGTTCGGCGGCGATCCTTGCGGTGTTCTCTGCGTGCTGTTTGTTTGCTTCCCAGTACTGATCGGGTCTGAGCCCCCCGGTGGCTTTGATGGATTCGAGGGTTGAATAATCCTCTCCGATAGTGGTCATCATCCCAGAACAGATACTGATATCCGCCGCTTCGAGCGTTTTCAATGTGGAATCCAGATCCCATTGTTGAGAGGCCAGAGGGTCCAGTGCCAGCTGGATGTTGGATAAGCTGCAGAGCTGAACGCTTTGTGCAAGCTGGATACAGCATGTGGGCTCAAGAGACCAGGAGCATACACCAAGTATATTTTTCAAACATTGCCCTCGCATAGATTGTGTTTTTCAGTTGATTATGGTACGCTGGTCCGCTCTAGGGCATGTAACTGTGGCTCCGATCAATAGAGGACGCAACGATGAGCAACAATACAAACGATGCGGTGCAGCAGGATTCTTCAAATGGCTCCCGCCGTGCATTTTTAGCGCAAACAGCTGCACTCGCAGGTGTTGCGGGCGCGGGAATGCTTGGTGCGGGGAGCAATACGAACACATCTCACAGAATACTCCCCACTGTTGCATCCAAACTGGGCAGTCCACCCAAGGACGGTGAATCCATCCGGATGGCCATCATCGGGACAGGCGGTATGGGCGGTGGGCACCTGCATTCAATTATTGCCCTCGCAAAGGATGGCAAGACCGATACGAAAATTGTGGCACTCTCAGATGTCTGCGATTCACGCTTGCTGGGGGCGAAAGAGGCTGCCGAAAAGAAGCAGGGATTCGAAGTCGATACATACACCGACTATCGTGAAATACTCAAACGAGATGACATCCACGCGGTGCTCATCGCGTCACCAGAGCACTGGCACGCACAGCACATAATCGATTCTTTAGCTGCTGGTAAGGATGTATACACAGAGAAGCCGATGACGCTTCGGCTTGATCAGGCGATGGATGTACGCAAAGCAGTGCTCGCTCATCCAGAGCGGATCTTCCAAGTCGGCACGCAGATGATCATGCTCCCGAAATACAACCGGGCTCGAGAAGTTATTAAGTCTGGATTGATTGGCGAGCCGGTATGGTCACAGACCAGCTATTGCCGAAACTCAACAACCGGCGAATGGAACTACTACGGCATTGATCCAGAATGGAAACCCGGCGTGAACCTTGATTGGAACGCATGGCTCGGGCATCTTGGCCCGAGAGAATGGGACCCGAAGGTTTATGCACGCTGGCGTCGATACAAAGATTTCTCAACCGGGATCATCGGTGATCTATTGGTGCATGTGATGACGCCTTTGATTTTTGCACTTGACTCCGGATGGCCGACGCGCGTCGTCGCAACTGGGGCGCATGTCGTGGACCATGATATGGAGAATCATGACCAGGTGAATCTAACGATTCAGTTTGAAAACAACCACACAATGGTGATCGCGGGATCGACCGCCAACGAGGTCGGTCTCGAAACAATGATCCGTGGACACAAAGCCAATATTTACCTCAACTCGCGTCATTGTCAGATCCGCCCGGAGCGTTTGTTCGTCGATGACATCGATGAGGAGCGGATCAAGTGCGAGGACATCGGAAACGATCAGGACCAGCTCCGCTTGAACTGGCTCGAGTGTATCCGGACTCGCCAGCCCGCCAAGAGTAACATCGATCTGGCGTCCAAGGTACTTGTAGCTGTCGATCTCGCAACCCGATCAATGTGGGAAGGCCATGCATTTACCTTCGATCCAAACACCTTGCGTGCATCTCGATCCTGAGATTCGCCATATTGATGATGAGTCCTTTGCGTGTCTTGGCTTTGAGGCAATGGGCTGTCGTTTCGAGATCCTAGTTGAAGCACGCCTGCCTTCGCTGTCTCTATGCGACTGTAAGTCAATAGCTGAAGAAATGCGAGAGTTGGTGCTCGACTGGCACAATCGGCTGTCAATCTTTCATCCACATTCTATAACTTCACAGATTAATCGCACCGAGGCTGGTCAGGAAATACTGCTCGATCAAGATATGTATTCACTCTGTGAGTTGTGCGATCAGCTTCGCGTGAGTACCAATGGGGTGTTCAATATTGCTGCCGGGACATTAATGCATGCGCATGGGTTTCGGTCGACTTCCGCAGATGATTCCGCGATTGAGGATCTAGACCTTTCAGAAGCATTCACTCTCGACAAGGGTCGGGGATCAATCATGAAGCTTGATGATCGAATCATGCTTGATTTTGGGGCGATCGCCAAAGGATTTGTGCTGGATCTGATCCGTGAAGAGCTTGTTGAGTTGGGTGTTGCCAATGCATTTGTCCATGGTGGAACTTCAAGCATCCTTGCGATTGGTTCAGGTCCAAAAAGCCGACCTTGGATCAGTGCTGCTGGACAACAGCATGCTGTGAACTTGTCGGGGTACTCTGCAGGAGTGTCAGAGATATACTCGCGTGAAGTGATACAAGGCGGCCGTAAGGTCGGGCATGTCATGGATCCGAGAACAAAGGTATCTATGGAGTCCACAGTGTCACGGGTGGTATGTGTTCATCAGAGCGCCGCTGTAGCAGATGCATACTCAACAGCCTGCTGCGTTTCACCTCAACTCGCAGATCGGCTGAGCAGCGATCCATGTTCCATTATCGTATTTGATGTAAATAACCCCCCAACCTTACACGACCCGCTCGGGGTTGTGTCAAAAAGATTGAAGAACCACACATGACAGATATAGATCGTAGAGAGTTCCTTACCCATGCCGCGGGCGGTGTTGCAGCAATGGCGCTCGTGCCTAACCTCAAAGCGTACGGGGCGTTTGCATTGAACCAGCCGGTACGGATAGGGGTAGTTGGTGTAGGCCGGCAGGGGCGTGAGATCATGGGAGAGCTTGGCAAGCTGCCCGATGTGTCGGTTGTCGCGGTTTGCGATGTCGATGAACGCCGTCTCAAATCAGGGCTCCGCCGGTCGTCTGGCGCAATGGGATACGCAACGGTTCATGAGCTGCTCTCATCAGGGACGGTCGATGCGGTGGCGATCGCTACTCCGACCCATACACATAAAGATGTTGCGCTCGAATGCATAAAGGCTGGGGTTCATATTTACCTGGAGTGCCCGCTTGCCCATACCCGAGAAGACTGCGTTGCAATCTCAGAGGCGGCGCGATCTGCGCCGGCAGTCATTGCAGCCGGGCTTCAGGGTCGTTCGAATCCGGTTTACTCCCTCGCTCGGGGTTTCTTTCGATCGGACTCCGTTCGAGATCTCATCTCTATGCGAGCGCAGAACAACCTGAAGACAACTTGGGTATCGCCTTCCAATGATCCTGTTCGAAAGGCTGCGCTCAACTGGAAGCTGGACCCAGAGCGTGCAAATGGTTTGGCTGGCGAATGGGGGACGCACCAGTTCGATGTATTCCATTGGTACACTGGAAAGTATCCAACTCGCGTTGTTGGGAACGGCGGAGTTCGTTTCTACGAAGATGGCCGCAAGGTGAACGATACCATCGCGTGCTCCCTCATGTTTGAAGACGGGGCTACGCTTTCATACGACGCAACTCTTGCAAACTCGTATGGTGGCAAGCACGAAGTATTCTTCGGATCAAATGCTGCTATCAAGCTTGGGTGGTCGCACGGCTGGCTCTTCAAAGAAGCTGATGCGCCGACCCAAGGCTGGGAGGTTTACGCGAACCGTCAGCAGTTCCACAATGATGAGGGTATCACGCTTATCGCGGGGGCGACAAAGCTTGCCGAGCAAGGCAAACTTAAAGAGGGGATCGGGCTCCCGAATCCGTCTGTGCACTATGCTCTTTTGGACTGGGTTTCAGCTATCGCTTCCAAGGGTTCCCCGTCGTGTTCGATTGATGAAGCCGCTCGGGCAACGGTGGTCGGGATCGCAGCGAATGAAGCGATCGTCACCGGCAAGACGGTCGATATTGATCTTGCCGGGCTCTAATAACAAAGGATGCATGCATGGTTTTTTCAATCAGATCACTTCCGGTTCCCTTTAGGCTCGGGATTGTTGCTTTGGTTTTGACTTTACTCGGCGGGTATATTGTCTCAGGATTGCACCTCCGCTGGCATTATGACAGCCGAGACGAAATCCCGGGCTTGACTATCAATGACATCGTCGGGGCATACCACGGGGTGCAGACTCCATCACCAATGATCGAGGCTCTCGAATCGGGCCATCCAGAGGAATTGGATGATTCAGAACGAGCCGCTCTTTTGGATTGGCTTCATGGTGACAGGGTGTCATTAGATTACGACAATCTTGATCTTGGCGACCTGGCGCCATCGGAGATCATTGCCTTTAGCTGCGTAGACTGTCATACGCGGTCGGCTTCCGGGCCAGATACCAATCCTGATCTGCCTCTCGAGTATTGGGATGATGTTCGAAAGCTCTCTGGCTCAAAGAACATCCAGCCAGCAGGGCCCAAAATTGTTGCGACTAGCCAGCATGCTCACGCACCGATGATGGCTGTTGTGATGATTCTGCTCTCGGTGCTTTGTATAGCAACTCGATTCCCTCTTCGCTTGACGGGATGGCTTGTGTTGATATCGGGATTGGGTTTGTTGGTCGATATGGCCAGTTGGTGGATAACCCGAGAAATCGCATCGTTTGCGTACGCGATCGTGATTGGCGGGGGGCTCTATGCTGTTGGTACGACTTTGCTGGGTTTGATGGTCATTCTCGATTGTCTGCTGCCATCGGGGAAGGGTAAGTTGGTCTAGAACTTAAGTCAGCTCATCTCTCACCCGTTCTAAAAGTGTCTTTGTGAGCATGGTGCCTTGGCGGGGCGAATGCTTTGAACCTTCATATTCAACTCCGATCCAACCACGATACCCAGATTCTTTAACGATATTGAGCATCTTTCTGTAATCGGTTGCGGTCTCATTGCCTTGATCGTCAAACTCGTGAGACTTTGCGCTCACCGCTTTGGCAAACGGCATAAGTTCCTTGGTGCCTTGATAGCGGTCATACCAAAATTCTGGATCGTCAGATTTCGACCAATCTAAACAGAAGTTCCCAAAGTCGGGGAGTGTGCCGCACATAGGGTGGTCAACCTCTTTCATGACTCCGGCTAGCCACTGTCCGTTTGACGAGAGCCCGCCGTGATTCTCGACGATGATATTGATCCCAAATGGCTCTGCGTACTCGGTCAATCTGCGGAGACCGTCGGCAGCGAGCCGTTGTTGCTCGTCGTAGTTGCCAGAACTAGCCGCGTTTACGCGAATGGAATGACAACCGAGTTCCTTGGCGGCATGAACCCATTTATAATGGTTGGTAATGGCCTTCGTGCGTTGTTTAGTTTTTGCGTCACCCAGAGAGCCCTCACCATCACACATGATCAGCAGCTGAGCCATGCCAGCATCAGAAGCGCGTGAGTTTAGATTCTCCAAGTATGATTTGTCCTCGGCTTTATCCTTAAAGAAGCTGTTGACATACTCGATGGCTTCAAACCCCATGCCCGACGCTTCTTGAGCAAAGTCGAGTGTGGTGATTTCATTCGCGAATAGCAGTTTGTGTAGCGACCATTGGGCGAGAGAAACTCGAAAGAGGGGCTTTGCTGGTGGATTGATGCTAAGTCTCCCAATTGCTACCCGAGGCATCGCAATGCACCCGCATCCGGCAGCAGCCAGTTTGAGAATATCTCTTCTTGATGGTGTGGTCGTCATGTGATCACTATACCAAGATTTAGCTTCAAGTGGTATTATCAGAGTCGTTTGCAGTAGTTTACAATCTGGCATCTGCTCAACCCGTTGAGTCATCTGTGCTACAATATTGGCCATGCAAAGACGAGCCGCAGTTATTTGTGCCCTTCGAACACCAATCGGCCGATTTGGCGGTTCTTTGGCGAGCATTCGGCCTGACGATCTGGCCGCCCATGTAATTCAAGCGGTTGTCAGCCGTTCAGGAATCAATCCTGAGTTGATTGATGATGTCTACTTCGGGGCCGCTAATCAGGCTGGTGAAGACAACCGGAATGTGGCGCGGATGGCATCATTGCTGGCCGGGCTCCCGGCCAGCGTTCCGGGTTCCACTGTCAACCGGCTCTGTGCATCGGGATTAGATGCGATCAATATCGCAGCACGCATGATCGAAGCCGATCACGGCGATGTGTTCATCGCGGGTGGTGTTGAATCAATGAGCAGGGCGCCTTATGTGCTCAGCAAGCCCGAAGCCGCGTTTGCTCGGAATCAACAAATTTACGATACCTCCATTGGCTGGCGATTCGTCAATCCACGCCTCTCTGAGCTCCACCATCCTCACGCGATGGGCGAGACAGCCGAGAATGTTGCTCGGAAGTACAATATCAGTCGCGAAGACCAGGACCGGTTTGCGTTTGAGAGCCAGCAGAAATGGGCAGCAGCTCACAGGAAAGGCTTGTTCAATAACGAGATCGTTCCTGTTGAGATCCCTCAGCGTAAGGGCGAGCCGAGTATTTTCGACACGGACGAGCATCCACGCCCAGGATCAACTCTTGGGCAACTTGCCAAGCTCCGCCCAGCATTTGCGAAAGATAATCAGGGCACAGTAACAGCGGGGAACTCGTCAGGCGTCAACGATGGCTCTGCGGCACTCTTGCTCGTCGAGGAGGGGCGGGCCAAGGAACTCGGTCTCAAACCCCTTGCATTTGTCGGGGTGAGTGCGGCAGCTGGGGTTGACCCAGCGTTCATGGGGATAGGTCCTGTATTTGCAATCCAGAAGGCTCTGGAAAGGGCGAAGCTCGGTTTGGAGAACATCGACTTGGTCGAGTTGAATGAAGCGTTTGCTGTACAATCAATCGCTTGCGCACGAGATCTCAAAATCCCAGACGAGAAACTAAATGTAAATGGCGGAGCGATTGCCATAGGGCATCCGCTCGGTTGTAGCGGTGCTCGGATAGCAACCACGCTAATCCACGAGATGATCCGCACTGATGTAGAGCGTGGGCTTGCATCCCTGTGTGTGGGTGTTGGGCAGGGGCTCGCGACCGTCTTTGAGCGTGCCTAGCACAGTTTTATCCCTCAGCGGCGGCGATCCGCTGGAAACCGCCTTTGAAGGCGTCCACAAGAGCATCGATCTCAGCCTCAGTCATTGGGGTTGAAAGAGTTGCGGTGCAGGTATTAATTAGCACAAACCCCTCATCGAACATGTGGTTCAGAAGCAGTTCAATGTGCCTTGCCTGATCTGGAGTAAAGTACGCCTCGCGGAAGTTGCATGGCGGCTCTGCTTTCATGTGAATCCTGAACATTGATCCGCCGCCGGTGACACAAGCACATATACCGGTATCGGCAATGGCATTGGTGACGCCATTCATAGCCCGTTGCGCCAGCCCATTCAGGCGTTCGACTTCGGGGTGATCAAACTTTTGCATCGCCACATATCCTGCGGTGGTGCTGATCGGGTTGGCGGAGAATGTGCCGGAGTGTGGGAAAAGAAGCTTCTTTGAACGCGGGTTCAGGACATCCATCACATCTGTTCGCCCGGTTACTGCTCCGATTGGGAATCCGCCTCCGATCATCTTTCCGAGTGCGGTGAGATCGGCGGTGATGCCGTAGCGGGTTTGCAAGCCGCTGTATTCGGTGCGGAAGGTGATGACCTCGTCGAGTACAAGCAGTGAACCATTTCGGGTTGTCCATTCCCGTATTGCGGTCACAAACTCTGCATCAGCGGGCCTGAGCCCGACACGGTGCGGCATTAAATCAAGGAGAACACAAGCCAATTCATCTGCATGATTATCAAGAATCGTAATCGCACGATCAGGATCATTGAACGGGATAATAACCACATCGTCCAGAGCCGAATCAGGAGTGCCGTGTGCAAGGGGCACGCTCGTGGGATGATCTAGATCTCCCCAGGTGCTTGGATTGGGAGACTGGCTAACTTCTGCGTAGTCGTATCCGCCGTGGTACGCGCCTTCGACCTTGGCGATCTTCGGTCGTCCTGTAAATGCACGGGATGCTTTCAGGGCAACCATCAACGCCTCGGTACCCGAGTTGACGAACCGCAACTTCTCGAACCCCGGATTCCGATCGCACAGAAGCTCGGCGTACCGGACTTCCATTTCAGTAGCCATCGTGAACGCGGAACCCCGGGCGAGTTGTTCTGAAACGCTCTGGACAATCTCTGGGCACGCGTGGCCGTGTATGAGGGATGCCATGTTGTTTGAAAAATCGAGTCGAGAGACCCCGTCGATATCAGTGATTCGGCATCCTGCACCGAATTCAGCATACGCGGGATGCGGATCACGCAGAACGGTATTGCGGCTCACCCCGCCTGGGAGCACCTTGGTCGCTCGGGCATAGAGGTCTGCGCTTCTCGATGTGTCTGTTGGGATACTCATGTCGCGTTCCGCCTGTTACTCTTTGATTGGCAGCAGCGGCGCACCTGTACGCTGCTCCACATACTCAAAATCCACACCCGGACTCAGTTCTACAGCCCTGAACCCTTCGGGTGTGACATCGATGACCGCAAGATCTGTGTAAATACGGTTTATAACCTGCTTGCCGGTGAGAGGGAATGTGCAGGAATCGACGAGCTTTGGATCGCCGTGCTTGGTGCAGTGCTGGGTGATGACATACACGGACTTTACACCCGCCACAAGATCCATCGCCCCACCAACGGCGGGGATGGCATCGGGGGCCCCGGTTGACCAGTTGGCAAGGTCGCCATCCTTTGAAACCTGCATCGCGCCGAGCACGCAAAGATCGATGTGCCCACCTCGGATCATCGCGAAGCTGTCAGCGTGGTGGAAGAACGCCGCGCCAGGAATAGCCGTTACATGGCGTTTGCCTGCGTTGATCAGTTCAGGATCGCCCTCTCCCGGCTCAGGGGAGGGCCCCATGCCGAGCAAGCCGTTTTCGGTGTGGTAAATCAGTGTCCGGCCATCTGGAACATACTTGGTGACCAGTTCAGGAATCCCGATGCCGAGGTTTACATATGAACCGCTCGGGATGTCCTGCGCGAGGCGTTTGGCCATCTCGTCTCGTGTGCGTCCGACGACTGTGCTTTGCTCGCTCATGGGTAGGACACTCCGGCTGCGACGAGTTCTGATTCAAATACTGGATTGGAAACGCCAACAACGCGGCTCACGAAGATGCCTGGAGTAACGATACTCTCTGGGTCAATCTGGCCCGGCTCCACAACCTCATCGACTTGGACAATGGCGCATTTGGCCGCCATCGCCATTGGGGGGCCGAAGTTACGAGCGGTTTTGTTGTAAATCACATTCCCGAAGGTGTCTGCGAGTTTGCCTTTGATCAATGCAAAGTCGGCCTTGAGCCCGTGTTCGAGCAGGTATTCTTGCCCATCAAACTCACGGCTTTCTTTGCCCTCGCTCAGTGGGGTCCCCACCGCTGCCGGTGTGTAGAACCCAGGAATTCCGGCTCCACCAGCCCGAATGCGTTCGGCGAGTGTTCCTTGCGGGACCAGTTCAAGCTCTGTCTTTCCATTCCGGTAGAGATCCGGGAACACTGTCGAATTGGCTGTCCGTGGGAACGAGCAGATGATCTTGGACACGCGCTCGGCCTTGAGTAGGGCTGCGAGCCCAACCAGCCCACTTCCGGTATTGTTGCTGACAACAGTTAGATCCTTTGCACCCTGATCAATCAGAGCGTGGATTAGCTCGATCGGGCTGCCGGCCTCGCCGAACCCGCCGATCATCACGACCGCGCCGTCAAACACATCAGCAACTGCATCGGCGGCACTCTTGACTTGTTTATTGATCATTATGAATCTTCTTCGATTACACGCTTGTAGTTAAACAACCCGGCTTCATCAAATAATACCCGATCCTCGTAGTCATCAAACCATGCTGCCTCGGGATTCCGCCCAACGATACAAACCTTGCCACGGTCCGAGGCGTCCGCGGGATTGCGCAGAAGCTTGAGGATTACCACACCATTCTCGCTGCCCGCAAGGCCGGGGATGGGTTCGTTTGTGACCGCAACAACCTCGGTCTTACCTTTGTAGTGCGTGATCGAGAGTTTGGCGTGGTTCTCTACTCCTGATAGGCCCTTCTGAGACTCGTTGAGGATCCGCCATGATTCTTCGATTGGGATATTGAACGCTTTGTAGGCAATGATGTCGCGGCCGCAGAAGAAATAGTGGTTGTCGGCACCGACACGCTTCATCTCGCGCTGCATGATGCGAAGTGCGTCAGGATCATCATTGATATCTTTGATGATTGGGGTCTGATTTTCGACGGTGACCCAGCCACGATCGAGGAGCCCACGCATAGCTCTTCCGGTTTCTGGGACCCAAGCGTAAAAACCATTGTCATCACGAAGATACTCACTCGAATCGTTCTTCGCTAAGAACTCGTCCGGGTGCTCGAAGTGTACCATGAAGTGGACGCCGACTTCCGGGTACGCTTCGTGGAAGCCATCGAGCATTGCGAAGAATGTATCGTCGAACCGCTGCGGGTAGAAGGCCATCTCCTTGGTGCCGATGCGGATAGATTCGATCCCGGCCTCTGCCAAAGCCGCGAGCCATGCGCCGATCTTGGCATTGTTGAGGACCATCGGGTCACCGCCCGAGAGCAGGATCTCACGGAGTTTCTCGCGGCCGCAATCTGGATGACGCCCGCCGTTGGATTTCACAGCATCATTGAATGAATGGATGTACCCAACAATCTCGGGAATCTTGGCCATCCCCTTTTTGGCGACTGTCCCGTCGGCCCGTTCGATCTCTTTGCGAGCGATCAGTTCTTCGCGGTAGCAGAATCGGCAATGAGCGGAGCATGTGGAGACGACATACATCAGCCCCATTTCGTATTTGTGCAGGAGCCCTTCGACGGGCGAGTAGTCCATTTGATTGCCGGGGTCTTCTGAGCCGGCGAGGTCGAGGGTTTCGTCGGGGCTCGCCTTGACGAGCTTCTGGATCGCAGGGCTATTCTTGGCGAGCTCTGCGAAGTGGCGGGTGACTTTGACAGGCATCCGCTTTTCGACATCACGATCGCTGTCTTTGAGCCCACCGAGCTGGACGAGTTCTTCTGAACTGTAGAGGCATTGGAGATCCTCTGGTGCCGTCTCCTTAAGGAACGGAGCCAGTCCATTGATAATCTCACGCTTGTGCGGGATATCCGTGATGGTCTCGAGAAAGGCCTGCTCTTTAGCAGTACGGGTGTATTCTTGCGAAACGGGCATGAACTGGGCTCCAAAAAGTGACGACAAATGCCAAGGCTGGCTTCGTAATGATTTGAACACTAGACTTACTGGATTGTAACACACTGCCCATCGGAGTGCAAGCGATGTCGATACAAGATCTGATCGCCTCTAGCAGTGATCGGCTGACTCCAACTGAACGGCGAATCGCCGCCCTTGTCCTTGAAGAGCCGACGCTCCTCGCATTTGGTACTGTATCGGACCTCGCCAATCGAGCCGACACCAGCAGACCTTCTATCGTCAGATTCGCAACCAAGCTTGGGTTCGAGGGGTACACGGATCTGCAAAGCTCGATTCGTGAGGAGTTATCACACCAACTTTCGAGCCCGAGTCATCGTATTCGGCAGCATGATGGAGCCGTCGCCCCAATACGAGCGGCAATCGAGGACTCGATCTATCAGACATTCGAGTCCCTCGATGAACAGCGACTCAAGGCACTCGCTACCCCAATCGCTCAGGCTCAGAATGTATGGATTCTCTCTGGGGAGACTTCTATGGCCGGGGCGATTGTACTGCACAGTGGATTGTCGATGGTCCGCCCAAATGTGAATCTTGTGGATGAGCATTCCATCGGTCGCGAGTTAAGTGGCGCGACGAAGATAGATACCGCTGTGGTCTTTGACTTTGCACGATACCGCCGGAACTCCATCACGACAGCTCGGGCATTATCAGATATGGGAGTTCAGATCGTCGCGATCACCGATGGACCGCTCTCGCCGCTTGCTTCTCTAACCAAGACTTGGTGCGAGCTCAAAATCCCGGCGACCGGTCCCTTCGACAGCTCAATCCCGGCCGTGATGACCGCTGAGCTTCTTGTGGCCCAGGTGGTGACCCAGCTCGGAAAGGATGCCCGTGATCGCATCGATCGGCTCGAGGCGCTCTGGCAGGCGACCGGCACATTCTTAAACTACAGTCCAAGGGCAAGCCGTAACATTTAGTCTGCAGGATGTAGCAGTGCTATCGTCAAGCTCCGGCTTGGGCTAGGCTCATCGTTGACCGCTCGCCATCCATTTAACTACTGAGCTTTCCAGTCGCTTTGAACCCTTCATGCCCACGCTTTTAACCGCTCACAACCTGATGAAGGCCTATCCATCAAACATCCTGTTCGAGGGGGTGTCGATTCATATCGAGGATGGTGAACGAATCGGGCTCATTGGGCCAAACGGGAGCGGGAAGACAACTCTGCTCAATGTTCTTGCAGGGTCCCTCGCGCCCGATCAGGGTGATATTGTCAGAAAGCGTGACCTGCGGGTTGTGTATGTCGATCAGGACGACAGATTTGCCGATGATGCCACCCCGCTCTCGGTGGTACGGGCTGCACTCAAAGAGCATGACGAATCAGGTATGGACACCACGACTCGGGCATCGATCGGCTTGTCAAAGCTCGGGTTCACTGATATTGATCGATCTGTAACCTCGCTTTCCGGAGGGTGGCGAAAGCGCCTCTCCTTAGCAATGGCCGTAGCGCAGGATCCAGAAGTGCTGATGCTCGATGAGCCGACAAACCATTTAGACCTTGAAGGCATTCTGTGGCTAGAACGATTTGTCAAGCAAGTAGCGATTGCAATAGTCTTTGTAACTCACGACCGGAGATTTCTTGAAAGCACTGCGACACGCATCATCGAGCTCTCCAAGGCTTATCCGGGTGGAACCTTTGAAGCAGCGGGAAACTATACCGAGTTCGTCAAGCGGAAGGAAGCGTTTCTTGATGCGCAGCAATCAGCTCAAACAAGCATCGCCGCCAAGGTTCGGCGTGACACCGCATGGTTGAACCAAGGGATTCAGGGGCGGCAGACGCGGAACAAGACACAAGTCAAGGCGGCGGCCAATCGCAGAGATGAGTTGAAAGCTACAACCGATAGGATTAAGGCCCCCTCGCTTACCGCCTCGTTCGCTTTCCAATCCACTGAGCGAAAGACGAAGAAACTGTTGTCACTTGATGGTGTGTCTAAGACAATGGGCACTAAGCAGCTCTTTGATTCGTTGGATATCACGCTGACACCCGGGCAGCGAGTAGGGCTTCTTGGTGTGAACGGCTCGGGCAAGACTACACTCATGAGATTGATGTCTGGAGATCTGCAGCCGGATTCAGGCGCGATTAGCCGTGCGGACAACCTGCAGGTCGTCACCTTCAGTCAACACCGTGAATCGCTCAACCAAAGCAAGACTCTGCATGAGGCACTATGCCCATTTGGTGAAACCGTAAATTACCATGGCCAATCAATCCATGTGTCAGGATGGGCTCGGCGTTTCCTGTTCGATACTGATCAGCTTTCAACCCGAATGAGCAATCTTTCAGGAGGGGAGCAGGCTCGTGTGCTGATCGCGAACCTGACACTCTTGCCGGCTGATGTGCTCCTTCTCGATGAGCCAACGAATGACCTCGATATTCCCTCATTAGAAGTGCTCGAGCAATCGCTGCTGGAGTTTACGGGTGCAACTGTGCTTGTTACTCACGACAGATTCCTTCTCGAACGAGTGTCAACGGAATACCTCGCACTCGATGATCAAGGCCAAGCCAAGCGGTTTGCCTCGATCGAGCAATGGAACTCAGCTCGGGCCAAGTCTGAGCCAGTTCAGGATAGTAAGGATCGGCCAAGCTCTTCGCCCACCAAGCCTCAGAATCAACCCAAGCCCGGAAAGCTTTCATATAAATACCAACTGGAATACGATGGAATGGAAGAGGCAATCCTCAATGCTGAAACCCAGCTGGAACACCTCGAAGCTGAAGCAGCGGACCCGGCACTCAGCTCGGATCACAAGCGAGCCGCAACAGTTTATTCCAACCTCAGAGATGGTCAAGCAAGAGTGGCAGATCTCTACGCACGGTGGTCAGAGCTGGAGAATATGCGGAACGATAGCTGACGAAACAGTTGGTGAGCGGGAAGATATGATTGACCAATCGCTACTTAACGAGCCTTCGATGTGAGCCAAGAGAGTTCATCACTCTCTTCACGTCGAGAGCCAGTGACGCTGTCGTGGTCCGCTACGCATGGGGTGATGCTCCAGATGTAATTCTTGTGAACAGCAAGGGGTTGCCTGCGAGTCCATATGAAATGGCTGTTTCATTCCAGTAATGGCGTGCCGGAAGGCGTGTGATAAGCTCTGATTCAGTATTCTCGACCTCGGATGGAATCAGGATACCGATGCTTTGTGGGTATTGGTGAATTTACAAAGTCGACATTCAGGAATCCAGCGCAAAAAATACTGAATGGTACAAATTATTGTCAAATGGGACATCATAAACAGACAAGTCTATCCATTTTTCATTAGTGAGGGCTATAATCTGTAGATTTGCACGATAAACACCTAGGCATGGGTCAGCACGAGCATTGCCGAGGAAAGCTTTGTTACTGGCTGACCAGAACGGAGAACTCAGATGTTGACGAAAGCACTCGCCGTTTCCACGATCGCCGCTGGGCTATGTTCGATGAACTCCCTGGCACAGCAGAATTCAGACAAAGACTCTAATACAGAAGGGGTTATCAATTCCGCGCCGGGTCCAGTCGAGGGCAGTGCCAAGCCAAAGTGGCCCAAGTACAGCAAAATGCGGTTTACGGAGGATTACAGCAAGATCCTAGATTCCAAGCACCGCGACTTATTTGACAGCCTCAAGCACATCCCGCTGGGCGACGATCCGGATTGGTATTTGAACATCGGTGGGCAGGTCCGGTTGAGGTTTGAGGATTACCAGAACTTCAACTTTGGGTCGCCTGCGGTCAACGACGACAGCTACCTTCTGCAACGATACTTCCTGCATGGGGATTTTCATCTTGGCGAGAACCTCCGCGTGTTTGCCGAGATCCGGAGCAGCCTTGTCAACGACTGGGATATTTCAAACCCGATGGGCTCGCGTCCTACGAGTCAGTTTGATGAGTTTGATTTCCAGAATCTGTTCTTTGATTATGACTTTGAGTTGTCGGATGATCTTGATGCCCGTATCCGAGCGGGCCGCTTTGAGATGGAATATGGAGCGGGTCGGATTGTTGGGTGTCGGAACTGGGCTCAGATCCGCCGTCCGTTTGATGGCGCAGCGTTGAAGTTCAGCAATGAGTCTGGTTGGGTGGAAGGGTTTTACGCCAACTGGGTCGAGACAGCGTTATATGACGCTTTCAACGATACCGATTCAGACCAGACGATCTGGGGTGTGTACGGGCACCTGAATGCCTCGGCGAATCCGATGCCCTTTAACTTAGAGGGGTACCTCATTGGGAAGGATAATGAGAGCGGGACGAAAGATGAGCATCGCATGACGGTTGGTGGGCGTATTTTCAATACGATTCCGGATACCAACTTCAGTTATGATATCGAGGGGGCGTATCAGTTTGATTACTCCGGGACCGAAGTACAAGCGGCCATGTTCTCTGCCGAGCTTACTTACAAGATGAAGAGTTCGGAGTTCCAGCCTTGGTTCACGGCTGGATTTGATTGGGCATCGGGTGACGATGATCCAACCGATAGCACCATCAAGACCTTTGAGCCTGTGTCAGGTTTCGGCCACTTCTACTTCGGATACGCTGATCAGATCGGACGCCAGAATATCGTGAGCCCATGGTTGCGTGTTGGGGCCAAGCCGATGAAGAAGCTCACGACGAGCGTGGAAGCACACTGGTTCTGGGTACACGAGTCTGCTGATGGCATCTACGCGCCAAGCAATACTTCATCGAGGCGGCGTGCTGGCAACGCGATGGCTGGCGAATACATCGGCTTCGAGTTGGACTTTGTGGCCAAGTACAAGATCAATCACCACTTGGTGCTTATGGCTGGGTTTAGCCATCTTTGGGCTGATGAGTTCATCGAAGATACTGCTGGTGGTCAGGGCGATGTTAGCCGCGTGTACACCCAACTGCAGTTTACTTTCTGATATGCTTGATAATGTTGCAACGCTCCGGTATTGGCCGGTGCGGTGCGAATGGAACTACTCAACTAGGAAGGACATGTCACATGAGACTCTGGATTTACACCTGCCTCTTAATGTCGGCATCTATGGGAATGGCCCAGGAGCCGGTGATTCAAGAGCATTTAGATATGGCTGGTCCGTTTGAAACGCCTCAGGCGGTCACGCGGGCTTGCATCGAATGCCACGAAGACCAGGCTGAGGATCTCTCTCATTCACGCCACTGGAACTGGCTTGGGGAAGAGTTCGAGAAGGACGGCGAGATTGTTCGGCTCGGCAAGCAGAATATGCTGAACAACTATTGCATCAACATCAGCTCCAACCAGCCCCGGTGCACGAGTTGCCATGTTGGATACGGCTGGAAGGACGATAGTTTCGACTTTACGGCTAAAGAGAATATGGATTGTCTGGTTTGCCATGAGCAGACCGGAACATATAAGAAGTTCCCGACCGATGCCGGTTACCCTGTGTATGACCAAGAAGAGAAACTGTTTAAGACCAAGAACAAGATCTTCAAGAAGGTCGATCTTGCAGCGGTGGCTCAGAGCGTTGCTATGCCGACGAACCGGAACTGTGGCACTTGCCATTTCTACGGCGGCGGCGGGCATAATGTGAAGCATGGTGATTTGACCAATGCGCTGGTGAATGCGACATTCGAGACGGATGTGCACATGGGGAACCCTGATCCAGAGAAACGGCTCTCGTGTGTAGACTGCCACGCGGCAGGGGATAACAAGCACGATATTCGTGGTTCGGCCCACGCCTCGTCAGCAGCTGGGCAGAACAAGTTCAGTTGCATTGATTGCCATGAGGAAACGGGGATCCACACCAAGAAAATGGGAAACATGCTCAACATGCATGCGGAATCCATTGATTGTGTGACCTGTCATATCCCATCGGTTGCCAACAAGTACCCAACCAAGACCTGGTGGGATTGGGAGACCGCAGGTGACAAAAAGCGAGAAGTCAAAAAAGATGCCAACGGGATGCCCGACTACAACTGGAAAAAGGGCGACTTTGGTTGGGAAGCGAACCTCGAGCCAGAGCTCTTTTGGAGTACTGGCATCACCGGGATGTACCTGCTCGGCGAAGAGATTGAAACTGATGAGGACGGCCTGTTTACTTTCAATCCGCTGATCGGTGGATACGACGATCCGGATGCGCGGATCTCAGCATTCAAGGTGATGAGAGGCCGGCAGTTCTATGACACGCAGACCAAGATGATGCTTGTGCCGCACTTGTTCGGGCCTGGCGGGTACTGGAAGACCGCTGACTGGGGGAAGGCGTTTACCAATGGGATGGCGGCGGTCGATTTGCCTTTCTCTGGTGAGTATGCGGCCGTTGACACCGAGATGTACTGGCCCGTGTACCACATGGTTGCACCGGCTGAGCGGGCTCCCAAGTGTGTTGATTGCCACACCAAGAATGGCGAATCCGGATTCTTGGACTGGGAAAGATTCGGCTATCCCGGTGACCCCGTCAAAACCGGCCGTTCGCGTCTGTCTGATGGCATTCTTGATAAATAGGAGGGCATCATGAGCTTCAAGCATTATGCAATACACGCCCTGCTCACAATCGCGGCAGTGGCCATAACAGCCTCGGGACAAGTGACGCCCGAGGGGACAGACGGAGTATCGGAAAGCGCTGTTGATTGGCGTGGAAACGACACATGCGCTGTCTGTCACCAGGACAGTAAATACACGCACCGGTATCCTGAAATCGAGATCGGCTCTGGCGATATTGATTCAACAGTGCACAAGAGCTTTGCTTGCGTGGACTGTCACTACGATGGGTTCGACGACTACCCGCACAACAAGATTGTTCATCGTTCGAGCTGTGCGGATTGCCATGAGGACCAGCATGCGGAGTATGAAATCTCGGTCCACGCCGAGGCGCGGGCGAGGGGTGATCTTGATGCTCCGGCTTGTACTGATTGCCATGGGTTCCATGACATCCAGTCGCCCAGAGAGCAACTCAGCGGGCAGTCGGCGGTTGATATGTGCTCACAGTGTCACGCTGACGAATCGCTTACCAGCAAGTTCAAGCTCAAACCAACCGTGCTCGAGGGGTTCTCGACTTCGTACCACGGGCAGATGTATGGGCTCGGGTTCGATGGCACCGACTACGCAACCTGCGTGTCGTGTCATAGTAATCATGCGATTCTTGGCAAGGACCATCCGCAGTCGACGATCGCGGCTGTGAACATCGTAGAAACATGCAAAGAGTGTCACAGCGACGCCAACGAGAGCTTCGCTGGGTATCTGACACACTGGACCCCGGACGATGGAGAAAGCAAAGTACTCGATGGCACATTCCATTTCATGGAGATCCTGATCTGGAGTGTGATGATCATCTTCGGTGCGCACTCCATACTTTGGTTCTTGCACTCCACGATGACGATGCGTTTGCCCGGTCGTAATGACAAGAAGCCACAGATCGACGGCGATCCTCAGGTGACGGTGGCTCGATTTAATCCTGTTGCACGGATAATGCACATTATCCTTGTCATCAGCTTCATGACGCTGGCCGCGACCGGTCTGCCTGTGAAGTTCTCTGAGGCAGGATTCTCGCAGTGGATTGCGCAGAACCTTGTTGGTTTCAGTACCGCTGCATTGATTCACCGCATTGCGGGTGTGACGCTGCTTACATTGTTTATCGTCCATGTGTTCCATGTCTTGTATCAGGTTGTCATGCAAAAGAAGAAGGGATTCTTCTGGGGTCCTGATAGCCTTGTTCCAAACCACATCGATGTCATCCAGTTCTTCCAGAACATCGCGTACTTCCTGTTCTTAAGGAAGACACCGCCGAAGTTTGATCGCTGGACTTACTGGGAGAAGTTTGACTACTTCGCGGTTTTCTGGGGTATGGCGATCATCGGACTGTCCGGTCTTGCCCTCATGCTGCCGTTGGTTGTTACCCAGATTGTGCCCGGTTGGATGCTCAACTTTGCATTGATCGTGCATTCTGAGGAGGCTTTGCTGGCGACAGCGTTCATCTTTGTCGTTCACTTTGTGAATGCCAACCTGCGGCCCAATGTGTTCCCCCTTGACGATGTCATGTTCACCGGGCAAATGACGCTTGAGCGGTTTGCAGAGGAACGCCCTGCGGAGTACCAGCGTCTCAAGGACGAAGGTCGGCTCGAAGAGCGGATAGTTCAGACACTCCCACGATGGAAGGTCATGATTGTTCGGCTCGTCGCGTTCTTACTCCTGCTCGTTGGGCTCACCCTGCTAGTGCTCATCATCTTTGGCGTGAGCGCTTAGTCCAGAACGATAATAACTTGATGGACATCACAGCCGATTGAGATTGAATCAGGGCCCTGCACATATTTGCGCAGGGCCTTCAGTTTAAGTTCTATTGAGACCGTTTATGCAAACTTGCTTGAATCGATTTGAGGTGGCCCGAGGCTCACCTGTCAATTTGTCAATGTCAAAGAACTGGAAACGGCTATATGAAAACCGAGCAGATTAATTGCGAATATGCCATGACTAACTGGAAACTTACTCCCTAGTTCCTTCTGTAGTTTTATTATCTCATTAAAAAAAAGAGACGCCTGCCACCATCAGTGTCGTGTACAGAAAGCTGGCTGGATAGATACGCCGAGGTGTGAATAATTTTGGTTTTCCTTATCGAGTTCTATTGCTAGGACACCTCCAAATGGATCTTCGGAATCAACTGCAAATGCATCGCCGTCCATATGTTCTGCCCCCACGCCCCGGCCGCCAAAGTGGTGCACGGCGTGTGTTGTTGCATAGACAGTCTCGACGAACCCGAACTTGTTGATTTGAACGCGGAACATGTCCTTAAACCACGGGATTGAACTTTCCCATCCATCATCAGTAAGCAGGGCTCGATATGCTTTCCGGTCACCTGTATTTACGGCACGCACGAAGGCAACCGTAACTCGGTCATACCGATCTCTCTCGGCCTCCGTTAACGGGGTCGTATTCCGCTCGGCTCGGTTTCTGTTCCCGATTGATACAACTGTTGTCCGTAGGCTGGCATACATATTATTGCACAAATCAAGCCTGCAAGTATAAAAACTTCATCGCGTTCCTTCCTTAGTTCTCCAGTTTTAACTCCGTGTCAAGCAAGTTCTCTGAAACCGTTTCGACATCCGCGAGTGACCAACTTCGCGAGTAAGCCGTATTTGCCCATACAGCACACTCTGCCCCTATCTCAGCGATCACCACAGCAGATGGCCAAGCCTTCACACCAAACTCGCTTGATCTGACAGCCAACTGTTCTTAGATGGATGCGCAGCATAGAATGGATGTGCAAGAAATATGATTTTCTACAGAAATGCACTGCTATAGAGAGATTTCACGCGGCAGGGCGCATGGTTCTCAAATGAAAGTCACGCGAATGGCGGCATCTACGGGGGGCTATTTATACATATGAATTGAAGAACTCGCATCGGCAATCCAAATCGAGTGAACTGGTCCATGGTGACCCAAAGCTCTTTCGGATGAATGTCAAAAATATCCAAGCTGATGAAAGCCGGTTGAAGGTATATCAGAATGCCACAAAACTGACACCCGGACGCGTTGGAAATCGAATCCAGCGAGTGGTCGCAGACACGGTCAGCTTGAATCAAGGGTTTACCGCCCCGAAACATACTCGCCGTCATCATATGTTGCCGGGTCTTTCAGTTTCTTACTGCTTACCAGATCGACGTGCCCATCGAAGAACATGCCGTTGGCACCACTGCCGTGGCGTTTGAGACCGATGCGGATCACGCGATCATCACCACGAATATGACGAGCTCTCCAAAAATCATACCATGAGCCGATGTGATAGTCGGAAGCATTCGGCGGGTATATGCGGCCGATGTAGTGTTGCTCAGTATCATCACTGAATGCGGTGAGATAGACGACGCTTGAGGGTTTGAAGACTGTAAAGAGTCTGCCTTTCGCCTTTCTGCCGTGTCGATTGCCGGGAGATTCAAACTGATAGCCATTGGCAACATAATGAACATTGTGGCCATCTTCGAGGCGTCGGCTCGGATCACGAAAATACTCGGCCGACTCTAGTTGATCATGATAAGGATCATTGGTGACAACATTGCCATCAAGTAATGGCCTTAACGCACGGGTCCAAGAAAGGTCTTCCTCTGTCGTTGCTTCACGAGGGATCCAATCGCGATAGTCGTTTGCATAGGTGTGGAGTGCAACTCCTATCTGCCTCTGGTTTGACATGCACTGTGTGCGGCGTGCTCCCTCGCGGGCTTTGGATAGCGATGGCAAAAGGATCCCGATGAGTAATGCGATTATTGCGATAACTACGAGAAGCTCAATGAGCGTAAACGCTGAAGAAGAGAAACGACTTGTTGATCCATTTGCATTCATCTTGTGATCCAGGCAGTAACCGAGACTCGAATGTCTGTGAAATCCTACTCGTCTTGAGTTCAGATTACCGGCATTTGTTGCGGTATTGCAAGAGGGGAGTTCCAAATTATGAAATATGAAAATATTTTTTTAGAACAGCTGTATCTCAAGTACAAATCACGATCTAAGACTTAAGGGCCTGTGTTTACCTCTTCTTGGCCGTGACAAACCACCAATGTTTATCTCTGGCCAAAACATTTGTCGCCGAGGCTAGTATTGGCCGAGATCGTCAAGGCTTGCGATCTTTCGCATTACCGGTCGTTGGTTTTCAATGCGTAGCACAGGCAGCAGAAGCTGCATTAATTATTGATTAATTTCTGTTGTTGGGTTAGGCTGTCCTTTTCAGTGGCGATGTCTTTCGTCATCGGTTCGCAGGCAACTACGCAAACATTGTGATTTAGTCCGAAAGCCTTTATGAGTATTCAAGGACATGTACTACAGTTTGGCAGGCCGCATACAAGGCCTCTCGCATTCGGAGTTGCAGCCGCACTCGCTGTCGTTGCATTTCGCCTCGCGCTTCCTTGGCCGCTTAAGGCTATTGTCGAATCTTGGATTGATAATCCACAAGGGCAGAATGATCTTCCCTGGGTATCAATAGCAACCATCGGCGGCTCGTTTGTTCTAATCGCCTTGGGGCTTGGATTTGCTGATCTAATACAGAGACTGCAGTTTGCTAGATTTTCCATCGGGCTTGTTCGCGACCTTCGTGCCGAAGCCTTTTCCGCAGTACGAGCTTCAAAGGAACCTGACACTGGGGCCGGGGAAATAGTCTCTCGGCTCATCGGTGATACCGCCCGGATAAAGGCTGGCATCAAAGGTTTTTTAGTGCATGTAGCATCGCATTCGATACTGCTCGCTGGTGTCACGGGCATGCTGCTCTGGTTGTATCCGCCGATGGGGTTTGTCTTTGGAGCCGTGTGTTTGGCCCTTCTCATTGTCACGGTCATTGGGGCGACGGTGATGTATCGGAAAGCAGCCAAGTATCGCAGCAAAGAGGGTGAGCTTGCTGAGTTTATCCATGGAGCGATCTCCGGTGAGTCAGACGGAGAAGTTCTCAATGACATCAACGATGACAGCTCGTCAGTTGAGGCATCACTCACACAAATGCAGGGACGCGCGACATGGGCAGCCCACGCACTTTTTGGAATCGCGGCGCTTGGCGCGGTTGTGGTTGGAGTGCAGGGCGTTTCTGCAGGTGCAATCAAACCCAGCGCTCTCATCGCAATCGCGATGTATGCAATGATGCTCCGTGGCCCAATGGTACAGATCGTTCGGCAAGGCACCAGGACAGGCAAGATTGTCGCAAGTTTAGAACGAGTGGTCATGCTTTTAGAAGATTCACGGAGCGGCGAAACCCCGGGTCCGGTATCACTTGATGATCAGCTTTCAATCAAAAACTTGCGGCTGCGTGGGCGTAAGAGTCTCGGGAGGAAGAATGCTGTTCGCATCAAATCGCTGGATATTAATGCCTATACAACAACAGCGATCGTTGGTAAACCTGGCTCAGGTAAGACGACGCTGCTGAGATTGCTTGCAGGGCATGAATCCCCAGGCACTGGTTCAATCCTTATGGATGGTCAGCCGGTGACTGATCTGAACCATGCATCGTTTGCCGGAGCTGAGCCGAGCTGGCCTCGCAGACGCTTAAGAGAAGTTATAGGTTCTAATCAAGAGCAGATTGCATTGGATCTGCTTGAAGAGCTCGGGGCGAAGCGTCTTGCTCGCTCAGTGAATAGTGGGCTGGATACCAAAGTGGGATCTACAGAACTCTCTCTTTCCGAACGCAAAGCGATCGCATGTGCGCGGGCGATTCTGGCGGACACGCCGCTTGCTCTCTTTGATGATCCAACGATGGACCTTGGACGGGCGGCAACAGAACGCCGTATCAAATCCATTTTGCTCGGGTGCAAAGGAAGGACCGTTGTGGCAACCTTCCACCGGCGTCCTCCTTATGGCCTATTTGATCGCGTCATCGTGATGCGTAAAGCGAAAATCGTAGATGACTCGGCTTCTGAGCTAGATACAAGCGAGTCTCTAGAAGATATGTATGAGGTGAAGCAGTTATGAAATCAGTTAATCAAGCCGTGATTCTCGCAGCTGGGCAAGGCAGCAGGCTCAATGGAGCGAATAATGGCGCCGCAAAGTGCATGTCCGAGGTAGGCGGGACAACGCTCATCGAGCATCAAATACACACACTTCGGTCTGTTGGTATCGAGCGGATTATCGTTGTGATCGGTCACGAAGCAGAAGCAGTGAAAGCATGTGCAGGTGAGGATTGTATCTATATAGAGAACACTCGATACGCCGAAACGAATAGCCTGTACTCACTCTGGCTCGCCAAGAAGGCGGTTACTGGTGCGTTCTTACTGATGAACGGCGATGTGCTCGCACACCCCGAGGTGTATTGCAGACTCATTGAAGCCGACGGTACCGCCCTCGCATTTGACTCGACATCAGGAGACAAAGACGAACATATGAAAGTTCATGTGTTTGATGGCAAGCTCCGCGCGATATCCAAGGAACTCCCCCAGAGCGAAACACGGGGCGAGAATGTCGGAATCCTCCGCTTTGACCACGACGATGTCCCGGCTCTATTTGATGCTGTGGATACATTTATCGAACAGGGCGAACACAGTATGTGGTCGCCGGCAGCGGTGGGCAAGCTGTCACAAACACGGCCTGTGCAATGTATAGATGTATCCGATCTTGCTTGGGTCGAAATTGATTTCCCAGAGGATCTCGAGCTGGCGAGGAATGAAATTTGGCAAAAGGTTTGTTCCACATCCATTCAAAGAACACATCGCAACGGCACAAACAGGATTCAAAGCTGCCGGACATCATCACGACGAAATGGCGCTGTTCCCTTTGTGAACCGCGTCAATGACAGATCAAATAACAAATGCATTAACAAGCTCGATTAAGAAACATAAAACAGGACCCTCAAGTGATTGATTCCCCAAAGACATCCGTACTCTTCTCCGGCTATGCCCCCGTGCACTTCGTGTGCTTCAGGCCTCTGTTTGAAATGCTCAAGCGTGCGCCAGGGGTCGAGGTATTCGTTTCGGGAGGACTTCGGTCAAAGATAGATGGCAAAATCATCTACGACCTTGCCGGGTTGTACGAGCCTCTGGGGATTGACCATTCTCACATGCTCACGGTTGATGAGATCCGTGACCGTGAGTTTGATTGCTTGTTTGCGGCAAACACAAAGATGATTGCTCCAAAGCGTGTCAATAAACGGGTGCAAATCTTTCACGGCGTCTCATTCCGGAACAAAGCGGTCCGTTCAGAGAATGCTGGAGCGGATCACTACTTTATCGTCGGGCCCTACATGCGTCGCGCGTTTGCATCGACCGGAATTATTGCTGACGATGACCCAAGAGCATGCGAAATTGGTTTCATGAAAACCGATCGTCTGCTTAATGGAGAACTCGATTCCAGAAAGACACTATCGAGCCACGGAATGTCCGGCGATCGCCCGGTGATTATTTACGCTCCCACCGGTCAAAAACACAACTCGCTAGAAACGATGGGTGAAGAAGTTATCAAGCGTATCGCTGCGACAAATGAGTTCGATCTTATTATCAAACCCCATGACCACCCGAAGAATCTTATCAACTGGACCGAGCAGCTCTCTCCAATGATGAACAAGCACACCGTGCTTTCCACAAATCCTGATGTCATTGAACTGCTCCAAGCTGCAGATGTCTTGATCACTGATGCATCGAGTGTTTCCAATGAGTTCTCTTTGCTCAATCGCCCGATGATTTTCTTAGATGTGCCAAAGCTGATTAAAAAAGCGAGCTCAAAGGAAGGCGCAATGGTTGATCTCAATACATGGGGGCGACAATGCGGATCAGTTGTTGAAACACCGGATCAGATCATCAACACGGTTGAGCACGCTATGGCGGATCCAAATGAACATGAAGACATCCGAAAGGCAATGGCATCTGACTTGTTTTTCAACCCAGGCCGTGCAACTGAGGCCGCATTCGAATGGCTTAAAGACAGCGTTTTCAGTGGTGCCATCACAGAAACGATCCAGAGTGGCTCTCAATAATCTGAGAGCATGAGACGGACTAGGAGAGATTATGAACCGAATACTCGTACACAGTTTGCTTGCTGCCATTCTCGGAGCAGCAAATGCGCATGGACAAACGACTGAGAGAATAAGCGAATCCCCTATCGGCTTAGAAGGGACCGGACTCAGTGAGAGACCCGTAATCTCTGAAAACGGCCGGTTTACAGCGTTCGTAAGCACTGCTCCTGAGTTCGTCCCCGGAGATACCAACGGCCTCAATGATGTATTCGTCCGGAACAATGAAACCGGGTCGGTCGTCCGTGTAAGTGTTGGCCCTTTAGGGCTCGAAGCCAACGGAAAGTCAGACCGCCCCTCAATTTCAGCTGATGGAAGATTCGTGGCATTCTACTCTGACGCATGGAACCTAGTTGTAGGTGATTTGCAGACCTTTGATGTCGACTCCTGCCCAACATGCCCAGGTCTCCGTGACATTTTCGTGCATGATCGCGACCCAGACGGCAATGGAATCTTTGACGAAGCCAACGGGTTAACAACAAGAGTTAGCTTGTCGTCTACAGGAACACCCGCAAATGAATTTTCGACAAGACCCGCACTCTCCGGAGACGGACGATATGTGGCATACAGATCTACCGCTACGAATCTTGTCACCAATATCACCGATGGGGAGCGCCACATTTATATCTATGATCGAAATAGTGGAATCACAGTTGTAGCTGATACAAATTTGTTTGGCGAAGTGGCTGATGACCGCTCGGATCGTCCTTCACTATCAGGAGACGGACGCTTTATTGCATATCAGTCTGATGCGTCAAATCTCACCGAAAGCAGCGATGGCACACGGAGTATCTATATTCACGACCGCGATGGGGACGGAAATGGTGTATTTGACGATACATCCCCACTCGTCTCAATGGTAAGCAAATCATCACTAGGTATTCCGGGGGATGACGCAAGCATCTCGCCATCAGTTTCGAGTGATGGCCGATTCATTGAGTTCTCTAGTGTCGCAGCCAACCTTGTCGTTGGAGATACCAACGATGCATCTGATGAGTTTGTGCACGATCAAGACTTTGGAACAACAGTTCGGGTGAGTGTAAGTGCTGAAGGCGTGGGAACAAGCCCAATCGGTCCGGGCAGCGACCGATCAAGCCTTTCGGCTGACGGACGGTATATTTCCTTTGTATCAGAAGCTGACGATCTGGGTTTCGTAGATACCAACAACAACTCCGATGTTTTTGTCCGTGACCGTCTTGCCGGATCGGTCACGCGCATCAGTATACCTTCCACAGGCACGGGGGAGGCAAACGATGACAGCGATCGCCCATCGATCTCGGCCGATGGGCGGATTGTCGCTTTCTATTCGGACGCATGGAATCTCGTTCTCGGAGATGGGCAGCCATACGATCCGACGAATTGCCCATCATGTACCGGTGTGCGTGACATCTTTGTTCATGACCGTGATCCAGATTCCAATGGCATATTTGACGAGGGTAACTCGACCGTAGTACGTGTGAGTGTTTCGTCTCTTGGTATTGCAGGAAATGGGACTTCAACTCGCCCGAGAGTTTCCGCTGACGGGCGATTTGTTTCATTCGTTTCAAACTCAACCAACCTATCGCCTGAAGCGTTCAATGGCTTAGACCAGATCTATGTTCATGATCTTCTGCTCGGAACCACAACGCTTATGAGTGTTGGGGAAACAGGGTTTGCTGGCGATCATGAGTCCGACCATCCAGCACTCTCAGATGATGGCCGGTTTGTAACCTTCACATCCAAAGCTTCGAACCTCGTCGTTGGTGATACCCCAACCTTTGACCCGGATATTTGCCCATCATGCACTGGGTCGCAGGATATCTTTGTCCGCGACCGTGACCCTGATGGCAATGGGATCTTCGATGAGCCAGGATCTATGACAACGCGCGTGAACATATCAACTCTTGGCATCCCGGGTGATCAGACCAGCGGTCGGCCTGATATTTCGAGTGACGGACGCCATATTGTGTTTCACTCCGAAGCCACGAATCTTGTTCCCTCCGACATCAATTTGCACACTGATGTCTTTGTCCATGATCGCTTCACTGGTGATACTACACGACTCAGTGTCTCCCCTGCTGGGCAGGGGGGGACTTATGGGAGCGACCGCCCAAGGATTTCAGGTGATGGTCGGTTTGTGGCCTTCCGGGCCAAAGCCGACAATCTCGCCCCCGGGGACGAACCGGCATACGATGGTCTCGATTGCTCAACCTGTACAGGTGTTCGTGATATCATGGTTCGTGACCGTGACCCAGACGCCAACGGCATCTTCGATGAAGGCAATGGCGTGACAACTCGCCATAGTTTGTCAACCGGAGGCACTCCGGCAAATCGAGATGTGAATGGTGTACGGATTTCACGAAATGGATTTACGGTCTCATACGACTCAACCTCGAGTGTTCTTGTTGGAGGAGATACCAACAACACTGAGGATGTATTCGTTAGTGAACTGTTGACTGGCGCCACCTCGCGAGTCAGCGTAGATCCACTCGGTGGGCAGCTAGATACTCCCACTACAGCGACATCGAGCTCAGGGGGGCGGATATCTGCCGACGGCCGATTCGTGGTTTACCAGAGTACCGGAAGAAGCCTAGTGGCCAATGATTCCAACGATGAAATGGATGTGTTTTTGCATGACCGCGACTCGGACGAGAACGGAATCTTTGACGAACTTGGTTCGATCAGCACATCAATCATCAGCATCTCAACTGACGGCGGGCAAGGCAACCAGCCATCCACTGACCCAAGCGTGTCAGCCGATGGGAGCAGGGTTGCGTATACCTCGCTAGCGAGCGACTTAGTTTCATTCGACACAAATAGTGTAGAGGATGTTTTCTTGCGTACGCTAGAGATTCCATGCACAGTTGATTTCAACGATGACGGAGTACTCAACTTTTTCGATGTCTCGGTCTTTCTTTCGATGTATAGCGCAGGCGACCTCACCGTCGATCTTACAGGCGATGGAATCTTAAACTTCTTTGATGTAAGTTCATTCCTCAGTGAGTTTGCAGCAGGATGCCCATAAATCACTGCACATCAAGTTGCTAGAATCGCGTGCCAACAAAGTGATACAGCTGCAGTAGATGGGCACGATGCGGTGGCCTAGAAATGCTCAGATCCCTGCCCGTCCCGTCTGCTGTAAGCTAGTCAACGGGGTGAGATCCCACATATGGCATCCCGTCTCTCGTGCTCTCTCGAGTCCCAGTATTACGAGCCTCTGTGCCCCGTACCGTGGGGGGCCAGCAGTTTGTTGTGGGTTTTGATGTCCGTTTTGTCCGCTTTTTTGAGCGACAAATGGCGTTGAATCTCGCTAGAATCGGCCATGAATGGGTCAAAAACAACGATTTCAACCGATATGCACCCTGTCCAAACGCCGAGGCCTGGACATCGCAAAACACGGCGTGCGCCAGCAGATTCGCGGAGTTTGTGGCACCTGATTGAGTCGATTGCGATCGCCATGGCTCAAGGATACGGGCTAGCTCGCACTCGTGCACTCTCCCATGCAGCACCAATGACGAGAATGTTGGGGCAGCGAGATCATCTCTATACAGAGACGGCAATGCTTGAACGGGAGGTGGCAATATTCCGGTCGCAACGGATGGCCAAAGCACCACGAAGGCGGCCTCAGTTCGATCCGAAGCAGCGGGCTGAGATACTCCAACTATCTGTACTCAGAGGGTGGAGTTCCAAGCAAACTGCCCTTCGATTCGGGGTGCATCCCAATACGATCCGCAACTGGCGTAGATCCCTGCGAGATAAGGGGAGAGCGGAACGATTACTCGGCGAGCCACCGTGGAATCGATTGCATGAAGCGGTGCGATGGACTGTTCATGAGATTCGTCGGCTCTGTCCTGAGCGCGAGTTCGGCACGAGGACCATTGCTCTCCACATGATCAGAGCAGGGATCCAGATCAGTCGAACCTCGATCCGACGAATCCTTGAAGAAGAGCGATGCAAAACCGATCGATGGGAAAGGCATGTCCCCACACCGGATGCCGGGGATGCCACCCATCTCATGAACCCGAAAGCGCCCCACTTCGTCTGGCACACCGATATTACTGAATTCAGGGTGCTTTGGAAACGGTTTGAGATCGCAGCGGTGCTGGATGGGTATTCGAGGAAACTCCTGGGAATCCAGGCGTTCAACCGGCGCGTAACGACGGATGACATGAACAGACTCATCAATAACTGTGCGGAGCAATCTGGCATGACACCTCGATTCTTGATCAGCGATCGGGGCTCACAGTTTCGTGTGCAGTTTACTGATGCATGCCGGGCTCAGGGGATTGTGCATGTTCGTTGCAAGGTGCGGGTTTGGCAGCTCAATGCGAAGATCGAACGGTTCTTCCGCACGCTCAAGAGCTGGTTACGACCGAGTTGCATCATTCCAACTGAAGCCCGGATCCAAGACCGGCTGGATGAGTTTCAAATTTGGTACAATGAACACCGGGTGCATGGAGCCCATGATGCTCATACACCGAATGAGCAGCTGATAGGCATTGAGCGGGATCCCGTTCGATACACACAGAGAGTCGGATTGGAACCGACGATTCGAATCTGCAGACAATCAACTCGAGGTGATCCGAAGCTCTTTCGACTGAACATCAAAGTCAAAGAACTGGAAAGAGCCGCATGAAGGCCGAACACAATGCCTCAAACATGCCACACAAACTCGCTGGCCCCTACTCCCGCACACCCTAACCTATAAAACAATGGGGGCAGGTCAGCCTTGCCGGGCCGTGTTCACTAAGCAAACGATCTCGCCCGCGGCCTTTGCGCGGAGATACTCAATGCTCTCAATTTGCGACAGCGTCGTTATTTCCACCGTACAATTTTGCCCGACAATAAACCGAAAAAACCTCGTTATAATATAGGAAATACCACCCAGTGCCGAGAGCAGACCGATGGTGCCGACGGGCACCCCTCCCCATAGTCTGAAAGTTTCATAGAAAAAAAGCGAGCTCATCAAGATAAGCGAACCGACGAGAATCACGAATAAAGATATTATGATTGATCGAACCCATTTCATTCGCCCACGCTGGCATGATATGATATCACTATAAGCCAGTTTGTTACCGCCAAGTCCCCATGCGATTGATGACTCCGAGAGTGTGACACCAGATCGCACCACTGAAGAAGACCCCTTGACCTTCTTCTCTACTACTATTTTCGTCCTCGTTGTCTTATCGACCCTTTCATGTGAAAAAGAAACCCTGAGCAATCTCTCGCATGTTTCAGGTCGTTTATCCGAATCTTTGGCTAGCCCGGCGAGCAGTGCTGCATTTGCAGCCTTCGACAAAGCTTCTATCGGCTCGGCATCAATCTCTCGGATCTGATACGCAATATCACCTGTGCGAAACGGCGGGTGTCCGCAAAAACCTTCGTACAAGGTCGCTGCAAACGAATAGATGTCGTTGCTCTTATGGTTCTTCCCCACAAGTTGCTGTGGGCTCATGTACGGCAGGGTGCCCGATGACTCCTGACGACCCGTTACCATCGTCATCGTGTCTCTGGTTTCTCGGGCAATGCCAAAGTCCATCAAATAAGCATCGCCCGTCGCTTTCTCAATAATAATATTGCTGGGCTTGATATCTCGGTGCAACACTCCCCGCTTGTGCGCAAAATCAATAGCAGATGCAATTTGGGCACTCCATTTCTGGAGCTGCTTCTTGGGCAGACCATCGGGATGTTCTGCGAGCAGCTCATGAAGTGTGCGGCCCTCAACATACTGCATCACCAGAAACGCCTGATTTCCACGAACCGGGTCCTGCTCAAAGCTGTACAGCCGAACAATATTGGCATGGGGCAGATCTAGGTTCCGATTGGCCTCCGCCTTCAGGCGTGTAATGGACCGAGTATCACGACTCAGAGCAGTCGGGAGCACTTTAATCGCAACAGGCCGATCGAGATTGAGGTCCGTCGCCAACCACACAGCCGCCATCCCGCCTTCACCGAGTATGTGGTCAAGCACATACCGCCCAAGCAAAGCATCACCGGATTCTAACGACAATATCGTTTGGTTGTTGTTTGACAATTAAAACTCCTCGCAAATTATACAAATGCTGCCATTTCTCAATCACTATTGCTATATTCCGCTGCGAATAGTCGACCCCAATTATCCCATGCTGGCAAATGAAGCATTGCGCGGTCTACCCACTCCTATCTGGCATAGAACAGAATCGGATCGTTCCATCGTTCGATACGGTGGCAATGTCGTCTGTGCCCGGCACGCGAGTAATGACCTTCACGCTTTGGCTATGTAATTTATTCTTATCTACTATTTTACCTTCGCGGATATCTAGGACCCCGACTACCCCTGAGTATGTCCCGTAGGCGATTCTATTGTCATCCAGGCGGTATAGACTCTCCACGGAATGCTCATCGAATTCGATTGTCTGAATTGCTTTCGGCATGCCTTTGCCATCTGGCGAGGCGAAGCGAGTCAGAATGTCTTTACCATCTTCACTCCTCAAAGACAGGATGACTCCGCCGCAATTGCAAGGGAGCATCATTACATCTGAACAACTTGGTGCCCGCATACTCGTCGTACCATCAAAAATGTACCTACGCTCAAACGAAAAAGCGTCAACCGCGAGAACTGATCTACACGATGACCGGAGGAAGATCGTACGATTGTTTGCATCGAGCGCCATCGTGTCTCGGAAGTGCCATGCGGCGTCATCCTCCGGCTCACGAGACACGTCGACGGGGCCACGCTCAATACTCGACGTAGCCATGCAGTAGCGCAGTAAATGCCCACCCGCGAGAATGATGCATTCAGTGTCACCATAGCGAATCGCCTTTGGATCAGCAGCATAAAGTGCTGCAGATCCGAAATCGCTAGTGGCGTCTGCAAGGCGTGTCTCTGAAATAAGCGTGATCCCACCGGCGAGAAGACGATACTGCCGAAGATAGCCAGTCAATGGTGTCTTGTACTCTTCAGGCGCGATCGCAGCTGAAAGCAGTCGGCGAAAGATGGATTCGGATCGATCTCGTTGTCGAGGCTCTTTTCTCGAATGAATAGACAACAAATCAATGTATTGCCCCGAACTCTCAGCAAAGACTGCGAAGATTCGCCCTTGCAACAGATCGTCGGGCTTCTGAATGCTTTGAATCTCGCGATTAGTGAGATTAATAACTCCGAGGGCACGCCCACTGTCAATAATCGAGATCCCATTTCCGGCGTCAAACGCATTGTGAATCGACATGCCATGCCGTAAAATGCTGCCGTCCTTCTCGCCAAACGGTCGCCGTTCTCGAAGAGACCATGCCTGAAGCGATTTAGGCTCAAGTGAAATGAGTGCATCGCGATTCTCGATGACGGCACAATCCCGAGGATCACTTTGGAAGCCTCCAACCAGTGGCATCCCTTCTTCCTTGAGGCTATCGGTATTATAGATCACGATTCTGCCACTCCCTGGTGCAAGGGCGAGCTGCTTCTCCGCCCAGAAACGGATTGGCACACGTGGGTACGCCTGAAAAGGGTCGGCCAAAAGACGCTGAAGCTTTGAATCCAGCAAGAGTCCTCCTGCAAATACATGGTCATCCGGAAACCGACAGAACGATCGAGTACCGACTCTCATACCGTGATGCGAAGCACCTGCAACCAACTCGCCATCACTGGTAGTCTTGATGATCGAATCACCTCTGATGCTACGAGATTGCCCAAGGTAAATCTGACTCCCATCGGCGCTGGCAGACTCAATGGAAAACGCATCTCCTACGACGAATGGGGAACCCGCAAGCGATCCGTCAAGAGAACACCTGAAAGCCACAAACCAGCTGGTCAAACAAACGATGTGCTGACCATCGGGTGTAATTTTAGCGTCCATGATCCAGAATGGCGTTGTCGGTTCAGGCAAACCCCGGTTATAACACGTCCATGATGACCAGCCGCTTCGGCCGTACCCCTTGCGGAGCGATTCGTACAAGGCAGCCTTGTTACGTTGAACGAGAGGCGAGGATGCTTGCAACCTGAACCCGTCACCGAAATGCCACAACTTCAGAGATCCAGCGTGGCTCATCGTGTAAAAAGTCCCCGGAGAGTCCCCACGCTCTAGAAAGAAATAGACGTTGGCGAGATAATCGATCTCGCCCCCCCCACGCTTGGGTTTTACATGGGTTTCAGCTTTGATCGTGCCAACTACACTACCAAGTTCCAAATCCACTGCTGCAATATCACCATCCACACCAGCCACGATTGCGGTGCGATCATCATGAAGTACAACCATGCTAACACATTCGAATGGAAGTTCGACTCGGTCCGTAAATAATGAGCTAGATGTCCCCGAAGTCTCCCCCCCGGCGGACTTGTCGCAGAGATGCTCTACGAGTTCTGCTGCAGTCGCAGGCCGATCTTCAAACCTCTTTGCAAGGCCGGCGAGTAATGCCGCGTTTACATGCTCAGGCTGATCGGCAATTGGAGTTGGCTGCTTGTGCTGGATCTGGGTTCGGATGTCACCGTCATCAAACGGAGGGCGTCCGGCCAAGGAATGGTAGAGCGTTGCCGCGAATGAGTACACATCATTTTGCGGGTAGTTGTCCCCATTGAGTTGCTCAGGGCTCATGTACGCCAGTGTGCCCGATGTGTCGGTTCGATTTGACACCGTGCTCATTGTGTTGCGGATTTCGCGGCCAATGCCAAAATCTAACAGCCGGGCCCGGCCAGTGGACGATTCGACAATTATATTGCCGGGCTTTATATCGCGGTGCAGCACTTTGCGTGTGTGGGCGTAATCTATGCCAGCTGCGAGTTCCGCCGCCCAGCCAATAACCAGTTCAATAGGCTGCGAGCCTTTCTTAAGGCGGGATTCAAGCGTACTGCCTTCGACGAACTCCATCACCAGGAATGAAATACCCTGCCGCATCGGGTCACGTTGGTAGTCATGCAAACGGACTATGGTCTTGTGAGAAAGATCGCGGCCGATCTTTGCCTCGGCTCTCAACCTCGCTTCAGCCGCCTCTGAGCCAATGAACTCTGGCGGCAACAGTTTGACAGCTACTGTTGTGTCTAACTCTAAATCTTGAGCCTTCCAGACATCACCCATCGCCCCCTGCCCATGAAACTTGATCAGCTTGTAGCGATCCACAAGAACATCACCTGCAATCAAAGAGAGAATGGTGCGGTGTGAATTCGGCATCAATAATTACCTTTGCTTGCGAAGTTCATAGTTGAAAAATACGTGATTATAAACATTGATTGCATAAAAATTGTCTTTCGATCTTACTCGGCCACTAAACTTGTCCCTAGCAACTCAGGAAGATTCACATTCTGCAAGTTCACTTTCTGACGGCGGCTTAACCTGAAAGGACAAGATCACTTGATCATGTTCGATCAATTTTACGGCGTCATCATAAAGCCATGTGATGTAAACTGGCGTCGAGGCTTCGACATGGGGCGAATAGAATTCGATAGGCCGAGTCTTCTTGTCCTCAGCTGTGATATGTCCGATCGTTGTTCCCTTCGTGATCTTGGCCCACCGGTGGATATTCGATGCGGGTGTGAAGGTGCCCCGTTCATACGACGAGTAGCGGTAGTTGCAAATCTTCGACACAGCGCCTGTAGGGATTGGCATTGGTTCAATGAGCGTCACGGTGTCGCTGTGGTATGACTTGACTATACGGACCACACGGCGTCTATACGACAATGTCACCAACCAATACAGTCCCATTCCTAACATCATCCCCAAAATCAATGTGATAGGAGCCACAACGATCAGCCACCAGTTGTTCAGCGACGAAGTCCACCACCCGCCTATTACAGGGGCCAGTACAAATATCGCGGGGAGGCACCCGACCATATCTCCAGGTGATTTGCGTGCATACGCGACGCATGCATCAGTGAGCATTCTTAGATAGAACTCGTTCGTGACGCGATCCGGATCCCAATCTGGATGATCGGTGTTCGGCTCGATGTCAATGATCGGGGTTCCCCCAGCGAGCCGCAGGTGTCCGTGGTGGTGGAACGTGGTACCCGGAACGCAGTGCGTCATCAGAATCTCATAATCCGTTTCCGGGGTAAGTTTCGATCCAAGGCTGCATACTGCATTCGGCGTCATGTCGTCTTCGTCTCGATTGCGAATCAAGCCTGACCCATAGTCGATGGCATAGATGGCACTAAGAAGTTCGTCCGGTGGAGCGTAGATTCGATATAGGAGGCGTGGCGGAGTCGGGGCAGAAACCTCGCTAATGACTAGCTTCTTGGATTTAACTAAAGCAGGCTTATCCACTGGTTTGACGAGCATGGTTGCGAGTACAGTGGCGGTCTCCGGTCTAGAATGCGAATCCTTTGCCAAACCCGCGAGCATAGCCTTGTTGATGTAATCTGGCAAATCATCAATTGGTTCGACCAGCTTATTGATTATCTGCCATCGAATATCGCCATCACCACCAAACGGTGGATGCCCACAGAATGCTTCGTAGAGAGTGGCTGTGAATGAATAGATATCGTTTCGTTTCTGATCCGCCGGACTCAACGACTCGCCCTTCATCTGCTGCGGGCTCATGTAAGCTGGCGTGCCTGATGTGTCTGTGCGATGTGACACATTCGTCATCGAAATACGGATTTGTCGGCCGATGCCAAAATCAATCAGGCGGGCATTGTCATTCTCGTCGATCATGACATTGCCGGGTTTAATGTCACGGTGAAGGACGCCCTTCTCGTGAGCGTAATCGATACCCTCGGCGAGCTGGCCAGCCCATTTCGTCACTCGATCCATCGAAAAGCCTGACGAGTTCTCGTTGAGCATGTCGCGCAGTGTCTCCCCATTGACATATTCCATAACAAGAAAGGGGATGTTCCTGCGGACCGGATCTTGATCGAAGTGGTGAACAGTGACGATCCTAGGATTGTTAAGAATCTGGCCATGACGAGCTTCGGCTTTGAGATCGTCAAGAGCTCTCTGATCACCAACAATCTCAGCCGGAAGTACCTTGACCGCGAAGATTACATTGAGCTGTAAATCTTCGGCCTTCCAGACGTCGCCCATCGCACCATTGTCTATAAATTTAATGAGGCGATATCGCCCCACGAGGGTATCGCCGGGCTGGAGTGACAGGATGGTGCGAAAAGGGTCATTCATGAATGCTGCTCGTGGAAGTCAATGTTTCTTTTGGTCGGTATTCCCATCCGAATCGGAAGGGTTTGCGGAATTTTGCTCTGGAACCGGCGGTTGTTGTGGGGACATTTGCGGGTTGATCACCGCTGGGCCGCCGAAGCCAGGCGTCACGATGGTCTGGTTGCCCGGGCCATGGGCTTCAGAACGAGCAGAAGCGACATTGCCCATGTTATTAAGTGATGTGTTCAGAACTCGCTCGAGCTGCATGGCGTGATCACGATTCATCGCTCGCTCTGAGTCAAGCTGCCGACGAAGTTGGTCCATCATCTCATCGTTCATGCGGCCATCGGCGATGAACTTCTGGGCAAGTGCCGCAGCCACATCTGTACTTTTCTCAGCAGCAATAACAAGAAGTTGATCAGGCGTCATCTTGCCTTGCTGATCAATCTTCTCCAATTCAAGCAATGCATCGGCATCGGCTGCACCGAGTGCTATTTTTGTTGCAGTATCGGCTTGGCTGAATATTTCCGCCTTCTCCCGAAGTTCGTTTGTCTTGATACCCTTGTATCTCTCAGCCATATCAAGTACACGATTCATCTTTGCGGCTTCAAGATCAAAGTCCTTCGCCTCTCCGCTCCGCGCTTCATCACGAACGGCTTGCGCTGCCTTTGCTTCTTCGATTCGGATTCCCAAGAAAGAATCAAGATCGAGCCGATCCTGCGTGCGCTGATGCTCGCGTCGAGTGCTGTCGATATCTGTTTCGTGTTCGAGCTTGTCGGATTCGCGTGCCTGATCTCGTTGCTGGCGGAAGTCGGCCATGTCTTGATCGAGCGTTTCTTGAAGGTTCTGCAACTCATCGACACGGAGCTGATCTTTGAGCCCAAGTTCATGAATGGCTTGATTTACCGCGTTGCTAAGATCAGAATCGGTCACCGCTTGATGCTTGCCGTCATGAGCGAACGTTTCTCGGGCCCGCTGAAGGACTTCCAGCCTAATAGCCTCGAGATCTGCGCCTTTGTCAAACATCGAGACTTCTGCCACACCCGAACGGTGTGTGTCGTATTCAGACGAAGTCACATTCAGGACATTCACGGTCACCAATCCAAAGCCGAGCGCCGCGAGATTTGTACCGATCCTCTCCTGGATGGCTGATTCCGCCTGAGCCCGCAGTTGAGGATTGCTGTATAGGCTGTCAATAGGATGCACGCTGGTGTACGCCAGAAGAGCATCGTGGAGCTCAGCTTGCAAATGCATTTTCAGATCTGCGAGGTTGTACGATCGCCGATCTCGCATTGTGTTTCGGTAGAATAATTCAGACGCTGCGAGGGCAATCGTGAGCCGTACTGTTGCAGACAATCCGACCTGCTCACTGCTGTAGAGCCCATCGATAGTCGTGTCGAGCGGAAACTCGCCATCATCAATGATGAGCAGAGTCGTCGGATCATCGCCGTGAAAGAAACGGCGGATGACACCGTCGATATCATGTTCGCCTGCTTCTACTGTGCCCAGCAGAGCCCCCTTTGAGAACAGCAATGCAGCTGTGCCTTCTTGCACGATGAATGGGCGGTTGAGCCAGATCCGCTTGACATCATCGGCCTCGATACGGCTTGCGATATCGCCCGGCTTGCGTTCCCATCTAGTTGGATTTTTCTTGAAGAAACTCATTGCTATCTCCTTGCGGGCTTAGCCGCGGTTTGTCTTGGATATATTCCTTGGTTTAATCGCGAGCCAGAAACTCCGGCGAAGCGGTGTTAACATAAATCCCAGTATCACGCTGATTATCAACGCTCCAATTATGACCGGCTGGGCTTCCGGACTATTCCATAGGTCGAGAGCCTGTGACCAGGCGGATTCGATTGCACTCTGGCTCTGAATCGTTGCGATGAAATTGGTCATGGTTTGACTCCTTATTTCTGCTTGCTTTGCCTGGTAGAAACCTTACGGTGAAGAGCTTCCCATGCTTCGACACAGATTGGCTCGCCGGTTTCCGGGTCTCGTCCACCGATGTCTAGCTCGCTGACAATCGTTTTTCCTGTAACGCTGCACCGAAGACCTTGAAGTGCGACCGGCTTTTGCGGCTTTGTTGATTCGAAGTACGCCTTGAGGTCGTCCGGGGAAATTCGATACACACGTCCGATTTTGCCCGCCACGAGCTTCCCCGAACGCACGAGCCGGTAGACAGTCTTGTAGTCCACGCCCAAGACTTCAGCGGCTTCATCTAGTGTCAAGAGATTATTCATAGGAGCATTTCCAATATTTGTATTCACAATGTAAATCTGATAGACATCGATACGGGCGCTTCTTTGCATGCTGCCGCACGGCACTCACTCGTTATCCTCGACACATTGCTCCGTCTCCTCGCTACTGAACTCGCATTTGTCCTGCTGAAAAAGAGTTGACAGATATTCAAAAGTAGCAAAATACTCCGAAAACCCAATCCAGTCTGAATAAGCATATTCTTTCACAGGTCGTCCCTTCCTGTTGAGTACGATGATGGTATGTCTAACAAATGGGTTTACGCCATCGCTAATCATGAGCACGGTAATGAATATCAGAATGACGATCATGGTTACCAAAACCCTCGCCATTGATCTGGGCCAATCCGATACAGACGTCCAAAACGAATGCATTACTCCGCCATCACTCCTAAATCCAACCCACAGTGCCGCTCCAAAATGAGTAAGTATGAAAAATGTTAATGATATAAACACCACAGCTAGGGCAAGGTCACGAACTCCGCACATAACGGAGTAGTCACGTCGTGATGCAATGCGAAATGAGCCTGTAGGAAGTAACTCACCATCGAGTTGCAGCCCTTCATTGGTTGCTTTGATATTGCGCGATTGAAGCCACCCCCTGAGAGGTTGATCCAAGAGATCAAAGAGAACAACCTCCTCAGCCCCTTCAGCAGTTTCCGAGTCCTTCTCTGCTTTCGCATTACTAGTATTCGTTTCGACTCTGGGCTTCTTTACACTCGATGCCCGGAGCATCGCCATACATGTGCCTGGTCGCATATCCGAATCTTTGGCTAGCCCGGCGAGCAGTGCTGCATTTGCAGCCTTCGACAAAGCTTCTATCGGCTCGGCATCAATCTCTCGGATCTGATACGCAATATCACCTGTGCGAAACGGCGGGTGTCCGCAAAAACCTTCGTACAAGGTCGCTGCAAACGAATAGATGTCGTTGCTCTTATGGTTCTTCCCCACAAGTTGCTGTGGGCTCATGTACGGCAGGGTGCCCGATGACTCCTGACGACCCGTTACCATCGTCATCGTGTCTCTGGTTTCTCGGGCAATGCCAAAGTCCATCAAATAAGCATCGCCCGTCGCTTTCTCAATAATAATATTGCTGGGCTTGATATCTCGGTGCAACACTCCCCGCTTGTGCGCAAAATCAATAGCAGATGCAATTTGGGCACTCCATTTCTGGAGCTGCTTCTTGGGCAGACCATCGGGATGTTCTGCGAGCAGCTCATGAAGTGTGCGGCCCTCAACATACTGCATCACCAGAAACGCCTGATTTCCACGAACCGGGTCCTGCTCAAAGCTGTACAGCCGAACAATATTGGCATGGGGCAGATCTAGGTTCCGATTGGCCTCCGCCTTCAGGCGTGTAATGGACCGAGTATCACGACTCAGAGCAGTCGGGAGCACTTTAATCGCAACAGGCCGATCGAGATTGAGGTCCGTCGCCAACCACACAGCCGCCATCCCGCCCTCACCGATCACCTTTTCCAAGCGATAACGACCGGAAAGAGAATCCCCAGGCTCAAGAGAGAGAACTGTGGTATTGTTGTCGGACATCGATACTCTCCGTTCGTTGACGAATGGGACTGACTACCCATACCATACCCTAGTTGGGCAGTATGGGACTGAAATTTCACTCAATGCTTTCGGAAAGATAATATTCCTGGAGAAAATCATGATGAATCCCGCATCCGCCGTCCTACTTGAGGTCGGCACAAACCGACGATACACCAAGAATACCCAAGGATTGATCTATTTGCGAGTCACAAATACTGATCCGACGAGCTCGGTAATCGCCCAGATTGAGCTAAGAGGCGATCTGGTTGATGCCTGGACAGATCCCCCCAGAATGCTCGCTCCGGCAGGGGATAAGGTTCTTAAAATACCCCTGTTGCCTGAATCCAAGGGGGATTTTCTGTTTCATGCTCATGTAATTCTGGAGCTCAACGATGGCTCAGTTACCCGTTATACTGGCGAGTTTGATCTAACTGTCGAAGCAGAAAACACTGAACCGAATAACATCAATGTCAGTATTATCAATGAGGTGAAGGGGACCGGTTTCATTGATGCCTCGGATTTGAAGATCCCATCGATCATGACTCATGACGCCCCAGTGTCTAATCAGCTCAAATATGAAGAAATCGCATTAGAACGAGATCTCTTGACAGATGCTTTGTCCAACTGCATACTGGAAGACACCACTTCCAAATTGAGAATCCATGTGCTGACAGGTGACCGGATAACTTTCGGCCGTAATGCTGAAATGGCGGATGTATCTGTCCCATTCCCGAACGAGAGCATTTCAAGAATCCATTGTTGCTTTGAGCGAGCAAACGATTACTTCATTCTAGAGAATCTGTCAACTACAAGACCGCCTCAACTCAACAGTACTGAAGTGCGCAGTCAAACAAGATTGCCGGTATCTGAAGATTCTGATTTAAAGCTCAGCAAACAAGCTTCATTTCATATCCACCCCATCCCGACTTCAGAGATCGACCAATTGGCTTTACATCATCTCACGAAGCACGGATTCCGATATGATAGAGGGCCTGTTGCCAACGATAAATTGGCTGCCATCCTGATCACACAGAACAATCAGGACTCTGGATCTGACGAGCTGTATTTGTGGCTCTTCCAGACGATCCGCCTTGAGGATATTCCTGGAGTCCCATTGCTCAATCAACATCTCGCATTGACTCAGATTCCCAAACTCATCGCTCTTGATATTTCCGATTCTGGTACTATCCGCTCACTTATCCCTGTCACACAAAACAAACACATTGGGCAATTCCTAGCTCGACCCTGATCGCTCAACTATTAGCAATCGCCCGGAATACAGGTGACACAGTTGAATTACATTCAAATCATTCTCGTCCCCTATGAAGGGGGCGGCGCAAAGCTCAGATCATCCTATAGCTCTTTCTGCTGAATGTCACGAAGTCAACCAGCAGAGAAAATGCCCATGAAGGCAAACCAGGTTGTCTCGTGCAAGCCACATAGAACTCGTCGGCACAACTATTAAAATTTTATACAATCATGATTTGCGAATCTTGCTCTTTTGCTTTTCCAGCTCTCACCGCCTCGTCGATTGCCTGCTTCGCTGCATCATTCACTTTGGAAGTCAGCTTTTGCCAACCAAAGACTCGAGCAACTTCTCGTTGGAGCTCATCGATAGGCAAGCCGAACTGCTCATTAAGAATATGAACCACTGCATTTATACGTTCTACAAGAGGGATTTGATCAATATCCCGTCTAGTAATTGGATCATCAGTTGGTACGCGGAATTCACAATAGCTCTCTAGCTGGAAGGAGGCTGCCCAAAGAGTGTCGCCTTCTCGTTTGATTGACCTTGATGAAAGCAAAGCAGATTGGATACCAGAGTACCTCTTCTTGAAGCGATTGGTAACCCGCTTAACTCCAAACCACTCCGCTAGACGTCGCATTGCCAGCTCTTCAACAACTGGCCCCTCATCTTGAATGATTTGACTAAGCGCTGCAATAGCTTTTGATTTGGAGCTTGGTTCAAAGATATCCAATCTTGCCAATCTCGGATTAGTTGTGATTGCGATCCTGTATCGGAGTAGGCCATCATCAGGAATTGAATGGCTGCACGATTCTTCTTGGGCGACTCCAGAAGCAAACAAGAGTGACTCGGGATCTCCCTGCAATGTTTCAGCAGCACCGATTTCTGCTTCATCCAAGATTTCAGTATCTGGCTGGATATCAGATGAATAAGCGCTCTCTGAAAGCTTGGGCTCTCTAGTCATAATGCCTAGCTTGGCATCCTCCAATGCTTGTTCAATCTTTTCGATACATCGCTGTGGTTCAATCCACCAATCTGTTGACCAGATCCTTTCGATTCGCCAACCCAGCCCTTCCAGAACAGACTGGCGAAGGCGGTCTCGATCTCGAGCAGTCTTGGCGCTGTGATATGCCGCCCCATCGCATTCAATGCCCATGATGAAACGGCCAGGGCGCTCGGGGTCACGAACGGCAAGGTCAATCCTGTACCCCGCACAGCCTATTTGGGTATCAACTTCCCAACCACGATCAGTGAGTGCTTTCCATACAGCTTGCTCAAAGTCCGAATCGAAGTCCCGGGTGCCACTCTCCTCTATTGCCTCTGCAATCGCTCTTGGCCCACGATCTGCATAATCGAGGAATGTCTTAAAGTGCTTCACACCTACCGATTGAGTCCGTCGAAGATCAATCTGATCAGATCGGATCGATGTAAATACCATAAGCCGACACCGTGCACGGGTGACTGCGACATTTAGTCTGCGCTCACCGCCATCTTTGTTGAGAGGCCCAAAGTTCATCGAAGGCTTGCCCATTTGGTCTGGGCCATATCCGACTGAGAAAATGATTGTGTCGCGTTCGTCGCCCTGTACATTCTCTAGGTTCTTGATGAACACAGGCTCATGAACTTCGTTCGTAAAGAATGGTTCGATATCAGGATTTTCGCGCCGTTTCTGATCGAGCAAATCCTCAATGAGTGATTGCTGAGCTTGGTTAAACGTCACAACCCCAATAGATTGCTCTTTATCTGGGCCCTTCAGCATATCGACAACTTTGTTAACGACCTCTTCAGCTTCAATCTTGTTCGTTCGTGAACCACCCCGGTCATACACCCCATTTGGCACGTGTTGGAGCGTAACACCAAGAGTTTCGGAACGATCTGTCGGCGAAGGGAAAGTGAGAAGTTTGTTCTCGTAGTAATGATGGTTTGAGAATGTGATAAGGCTCTCGTGCCGGCTGCGATAGTGCCAACGGAGACGCATACTTGGAATCCCAGAAGCGTTGCACTCCTTCAGGATCGATTCCATATCATCCATACCCATATCTTCAATATCTGCATCTTCATCACCGTCAATGGTGCTGAAGAAATTTGTTGGGGGTAACTGCTTAGAGTCACCCACAATTATGACATCAGTTCCACGAGCAATAGCGCCGATCGAATCCCACACAGGAATCTGCGAAGCCTCATCAAATACAACCAAATCAAATGGCGGGAGACTTGCATCAAGGTACTGGGCAATTGAAAGCGGACTCATGAGAAAACATGGCTTGAGCCGTGGAAGCAGGTTGGGCATTGCTTCAATCAGTCGTCGTGTAGGGAGATGTCGTCGCTTTTTCTGAATCTCTCGTCTCAATATCCCCATTTCTGATTGCGCAGACACGCGCGAAGAGGAAGACGGGGCACTTGATTTAAGTTTTTCACCAACAACATATCTAGATTGATTGATAATGGCTATGTCAAGCTGTCGGAATCGATTGATGAGGTTGGAATGGGTTGTGGCGTTGAAATTCCGGATCGAATCGATCTTGTCCGCAGTCGCAATGAACCATGCCTTGCCAAAAGTACGCTCAAACGTATCAGAGATGCATGAGCGTGCGATCTCCCCACTCTCGTACTGCTTTACCAAATCATCTAGACCCAGAGCAACAGCTTCCTCTCGGGAACGCATCCAAGAGCACCAATTATTCAACTCAGAAGCCGATCCAATCCACCTGTTTAGTGTGTCCTCAACCATTTGAAACCATCCGCCATGGTGGTTTTCAAACGCTTGTTCACTTGATGTGTTAAGGACTGATTTTGTGTCTTTCCATGTCGTGGTCCATTGGTTCCAAGCCTGTGCAACAGATCTTCCAGATGACTGGAGAGACCGAGTAAGATCATAATCAATGGCAACCTGAACAAAGTGCTTGACAAGCTCTTCGTTCAACCGATCTCGAGCCAGCACCTGAAGTGCTTTGGTGTATTGCTCGCACCACTCTAGAAGCTTCAGGATTGATTCCCAATCAGCATCCCCATTATTCCAACGGTGCCCGAGCAATGCAGCGACTTCATCCGATTGCCCAAGGTCTTCAGTGAGCATCTTCTGCTCTCTGGCAGTCTCAAGATCATCTTTAAGTGTGCCTAAATCTGGCAACAGGGTTGTTGCATATGGTCGGATTTTCTTCTTGGCCAAGAAACCAAATACGAACTTTAATGGGCCTGGCATTGAGTTTGCGCGGCTGACTGCGTCGATATGTACAAGATGCTCAATGCCAAGGAATTCCTCACGATACCTTTCGAGTATGCATGCCTTCTTCTGATCACGTAATTCCCCTTTCTTAACTGCTTTACGAATCTGCTCGTACCTTACTCGTACCTCGTGATCAACAAGTAGCTTCTGATTAGGTGCTGGCGAAGTGAGCAGGAGATTCGCAATCATCACTAGTGATTGGACACTTTGCCCTTCAAGTGTGTCGATGCCTTGGGATATCCCTGATTCTTTTACAAAATCTACAATCGACATGTCCAATTTATCTCGAGCGGCTTGTGATGCTTCAATTACCTCCTTGGCTTGCGACGGAAGATTGAAGCTCCAATTAGACTGCCCAATGCCGCGTAGTTGATGTGAATGCGGAGGATCAACTGATTGGCTTCTCTCTTCCATGACAACGATAGACTGTCGCCACAACTCAAGCTGCTCCTTCGTAGTGCCGCCCACGTCGCTCGAAGGCAGTTTGATTGTGGCGCCTTCACCAAGCCGGCTCAATCGGCCAAGAACTCTGTAGAGACTCTCTCCTGTTCCTCGAGGGAGATGAAGTTCATGTACATAGGTATTGAGATTTACGCGTGCTACTCCTAGCTCGTCACACATCGCGTACCAATCACTCTGATTTGGTGCGGCTTCAGCATCAAGCCCCTCTTCGAGTTGCGAAAGGACTTCCTTCTTTGACCCTTTGGCGGAATGAAGTTCAAGACAGTATGGGCCAAGACCATCGTCTTCTAAACGTTTTCGAACAACCGAAAGAGCTGCCATTTTTTCAGCAACAAACAGTACGCGTTTGCCCCTTGCGAGTGAGTCTGCGATGATGTTGGCAATTGTCTGACTCTTCCCCGTTCCCGGGGGCCCTTCGAGCACAAATGTTCGTTTCTCAGCTGATGCCTGAACCGCTGCCAACTGTGTGGAATCCGCATCGCGCGTACAAAGCAACTCATTTGGCTTGACCTTTGAATCCAGCTCCTCGGATTTTGGAAATGGCTCAGAATCAAAGACGCCACTCGTGCGATCTACGAGGTGACCAACGAGCCGGTTTTTCTTAAGTTGCTCAATGTTCTCCTGTAGATCTCGCCACATTAAGAACTTGTTGAACGAGAATAAGCCTAGATATGTGGTTTCCTCAACCTCCCAACGCGCAGATTCTCGGATTGCTGAACGGAAGTTTCGAAGTATTAGAGGAACATCGATCCCGCTTTCATCTTCTGGAAGATCTTCGAGCCCATCAGTATCGATACCAAAGTCATTTCTCAATTTCTGGAGGAGCGTCACATTTGGGCGCAATGGCTCATCACTCAGGCCTAGATCATACCGATAGCCTGAGCCAGTTGCATGTCGTGTCAAACGAACTGGAAGCAAAATGAGCGGCGCATATCGTGGAGTATCAGAAGATTCTGTTTCATACCATTTGAGCATGCCGACAGCAAGATGGAGCAGGTTCGCGCCAGTCTCTTCGATACTTGTCTTTGCAGTACGATACAGTGTAAGCATTCGCTTTTGTGTCTCTGCTTTGGCAATATCAGTGTAGAGATGGCGGGAACCAAGCTCTTTCCTAAAAAACTCAGCGTCGCCTTCAACCTTTGAGAACACGGAGAATCGCTTATCGTCCGCCAGCATGTCCTCAAGCTGTGCAACATCAGGAACTACAAGCTGTATGGTTCGCCCAGTTTGTCGAAAGTTAATGAGACGATTTCGAAGCGATAGATCCAACAGCTTTGTTTGCCATCGTGCAATCCGTCCTATCTCTGTATTTTCTACATCAATATCGGTTTCATCGCGCTTTGCCTCAGCCCTTTCGGCAAGCACAACTCGATCTAGCTTTGTATCCGCAGCTGCAGGTGCTTCATTTTCTGCAGGTGAGTTGAGATCAACGGTGGTAGTTTCGCCATCTACACGCAATGGCAATGGCCGAACCCCGTGCTTTCTGCATGTCTTTATGTCAACAGCACAAAACACATTGCCAGGCGAGTCCATTTTTATTTTCGCAGTATCAACAGCCATGGAAAATGAGGGACTTTGATGTGTAACTACAGTTGATTCCACCGGAACAATTTCGCCGAGCTCAATCAGATTTCGAATTCGCGCAGGCTCATCGATCACCGTCTCTGGAAGATTGGCCTTGTGGGTCCAAATTGCGGGAATCGCGTGCCCCTCAAGCAGCAAGATAAGCGGATGAAGGCCACACTGTTCCCATAGGCCCGCCAGAAGAAAGGCCAGATCAAGGCAGGTCCCAAACTCCTCTCGGCAAACACGATCTACCAAGCGAACGCGCTGCCCATCCTGTTCAAAGCTTGCAGGAGGATTGATGTATCCAATATCGCGAGCAGATAAAGCGTTGAAACATGCCTCAGCAATCGTTGCTGCTCGCTGCCGGCTCTCCGACTGGTAGCCATCGAGTGCGTCCCGATTGCTCAAAGTACGAAGAGACTCACGAGCCGATTTGAGTAGATCGGCAACCAACGGATGATTTGGGGTCACAAACGCTGCTGTAAGCTCCGGGTAATGTCCAACTCCTGGCCATTGATCAAAGGGGAGTAAATCGACTTGGAATGAAGAGCTGCAAGATTGCTCATCTGTTTCAACTGACACGAGGATGCTTGTTCGCTCAGCTTCGGTTCTTAATCCCAGTGATTTTGCACTTAACTGTAAATCTTCAGGGTTAACACGGAAGGTTGATCCAGAATCTAGCCGTGAGATCTGCCTTGACCATGGTGGGCATTCACCATTCTCAAGAGATACAGTGACAGAAATATTTTCAATCAACGAATCTGAGGTATTAGTGAGGATGACCGAATCGACAAAACGCACCTGGTTTTGCTGCATCGCAAAATTGACACGGTCACTGTATTCAATCTTGATTTGAATATTTTCTAGTGCACCCACCGGCTGGTCATTTTGATAATCATTCATGCCTGTTCCTCAGTCAAGCATATACGACAACTCCTAACCGATGAACTATTTCAGCAGAAGTATCCATTTCAACTGCCTTTACGCACTCATATTCCAATCTTGACTTCAGATTCTGCCTGTGAATAGAGGTCGCGCACCCCTCTTCGAAACTCCAGCTGAGACACATTTCTGAGTCTGCTTCAAAATCCGACACGCTAGTTATGTGATATTCAGCTTCTACATGTGTGGCCAGCAGTTTGTGATAATCCCATATCGTCGATTCTGGTTCACGGCATAGACGTCATGTCCGTGCCAGATATTTTTAGAGCTAGGCGCGGATTTTTACGAGTGAGCGGGCCTCGTCATGACCTACCTTCCAAATAGCCCATTCTACGAGATGACTCGCATAATGAATGGACTAGTTCAATGGTGCTGGTCAGAGAGCTTATACTATCGGCATGCGCAGCGGCGAACAACTCTGCCGATTTGTTCTTCAGACAAGGCAAAGAGTATTTTTAGCGAGGTTAAAATTGTATGGCTAACGAACAACAGATCATCCAACAGATTCGATTCGCTATCGATCAGTTGTCCGCTAGGAGTGGCCATCATGAATTCGAGAGTCTCTGCCGTCACATTGCTCGGCGCACAATCTGCACAAATATCCTTCCGGCCACCGGCCCAGTATCAGCTGGCGGTGATCAGGGACGAGATTTTGAGACATTTCGAACATACCTTCGGGATACAGACTTACGTGATTCCACATTCATAGGCATGGCTTCTGAAGGAGCCGTGACATTCGCATGCACTATACAGCGAAAAAACTTGGCTCAGAAGATCAAATCGGACGTTAAAACGATTCTTGGATCTGGAATTACACCTGACAGCATCTATATGTTTCTATCTCAGGGAATGCCAGTAGCTCGCCGACATGAACTCCAGACCTGGGCTTCCGATACACACCAAATGAAACTTGAAATCCTCGATGGCGAGGCGATTGCCGAGATCCTTTGCGACCCCGAACTGTTCTGGATCGCGGAACAGTATTTGGCAGTACCTACGGAGTTTCGGCCAAAACGGAATCCAGAGGCTATAAAGGATTGGTATCGAAACGCCCTTGATCGTTGGAAGGAATCAACGAGTTGCACTCTAAATCCAGCCAATTTTCACGAACTCGCATCGGCCGCAAGGCACGCGACATTTAGTAGTGAAGCACGAAGTGATGTACCGCTGTGGATCAATCGCTTGGAGCAGTTTCATTCCGAAGAAGCTCCCCACTTTCTGGCTGTCCGAGCTACCTACGAAATTGCAGTTGCCTCCTTGCGAGGCCTCGGAACATTGCACGGACGCGAAGATGAATTGCGCGAATATTTTGAGGGAATCGAATCACTCGATACGCCAGCAGTATTGGAAGACGCAACTGTACTCCTCAGTTATTGCTACGGCGCTTTCATCCGGGATGCCGTTCAGTTATCGCTCGTTGAAATTCTTGATTTCCAGCAAACTCTCTTTAAGAGGCTAGACGAACGATTAGATATGGCAGAGACAGCCACTACACGGTGTGCGCTTCTAAACACAAAAGGATACGCTCACTTTTTTTCATTTTCAGCTCCAGATACACATCAAGTGCTAGATGTTGAGGAATCTGTCGCATGCTGGAAGGAGATGCTGGGTCTGGTATCGGGTGCGCCCCTCTTCCCACTTGATCGGTTCGCTGATCACCTCACAGAAATCATCAATCTCGTGGGCGAGTTTCCGGGATACTCAGAACTAACACGATTGACTGATGAGCTGCTGTCAGATCGATGCGGAGACTTTGTTGCCGCGGATAAGTGTCGTGACCGGGCACTCGTATTCTACGAGCAAAAACGCGTTCTTCGTGCTATTCAAGAGCTACATCAGGCCAAGATTGGGTGGTTCGCAGATGAGACATTGCAAGGTTCGGTATTAGCAATGCTTTTTCTTGGTGTGTGTTACAGAAAACTTGGCCTAGCCCTTGCTGCAAAGCAGTATGCTTTGGCCGCTGCGTTCATTGCTGTAGATTCTAACCAGATCAAATTGAAAAAGCATATACCACAAGCGTTGTTGTCGGTTGCAGAATGCGACTACATGCAAGGTAATTGGCTTGATTTCGTGACTCGTGTTTCGATCACACAGTGGTCACATCATCTAGTTCCTAACCAGGATAGCTCCGAAGAAGCGGAGGATGATGAGATTTATCGCGTGCTGTTCGGCACAGGTATCGTGCTCATGGTTAGCACGCGATTGGCTCCTGAGATAAACAAGATGCTTGAGGCCGAAGTCGCTAAGTGGGACATGGAGGATTACTTCGAGAAGGTTCGACCTATGGTTGCGACGGCATGGGCAAACAAATCTGACGATGAGCTATGGAACAGCCTTGAATCAGAACTGCAGGGACGCCCTTTCGGCGATGTCGGGACCACTCGGGAAACAATATGGAAGCAGTTAGGGGTGCGATGGGAAGTTACATACACAAATGAGAGAGAGACGATTGCACGCGCCGAGGAGTTCATGGCTAGCGCCCAGATATTCATGGCAGAGTGGGCTGGGTTGGATCTCTGCTTCTTGCGAACGACGGTCAGAGTAACGATCGAGCTCGATGAGTTGGCGGCCGAATCATCACTGGAGCCCCAGTCGACCAACAATGGCCGTCTCTGGATTCTGAAAGTACCGAGGAAGTTTGAGGGAGAAGATCACGCTAATGCTCAGCAGATGGCCCTGTCACACGCCGTTGCAATTCTGTCTGATGTGTCGCTTTTGCCCCACGCGGAGTTTCTAAATCGAGTAGAAGAGAGGTTCCGCGATGGCGTGATGGGACGAGTGTTTTCCGCACGCTCGTATCATGAGCTGTACCTAAATCTATCGCCAAAGCCAGAGTTTGAGTCCGAACGACAGGTCATCGATGTGCCGGAAATTGAGCGAACTTTTGACCCGTCAGAGCACGATGAGATGGGATGGTTTGACGGACGAGCACCGGGATACACGAAGGAGTTTGCTGAAGAGGAAATCAGGAACCGCTACGAACGTGGGATTCGAGCGGGGAGGCTCACAATTACACGATTATGCAAGGACGTTGAGTTCCGCGATGTCGTTCGCCGACTAAGGGATGAAGGGTGGCTCGACTGGCATTTGATTTTGGCAATCACCAACATCATTCTCAACTACCGGATCGGACAGCCAGGCTTCCGCAAGGGGAAATCCGTGACCTGACCCCCAAATCCTAGTCCATTTCTTATGCGAGTATTCTCGTAGAATGGGCGTATTTGGAAGGCAGGAAATCATGGCACGAAAGCGACATTCAGCAGAACAGATCATCAACAAACTCCGTG